>BNJU01001682.1_pt1 | contig 147694 bp, 193 predicted proteins | sample 8539281 | NCBI WGS metagenome assembly BNJU01 (sample SAMD00202456, study PRJDB9452) | human saliva metagenome | isolation source: human saliva | place: Japan | reverse complement strand
CGCTCATCATATATTGAAAAGTAGTAGCTTCTATGCTAATTAATAGAAGCTACTACTTAACGCCATTACTTATAAATAATTTTTATAAATATAATAGCACAACTCTTGTTTAACGCAACATACATTTTGCATCATTTACAATTTGTTCTACAGAAACACCATTTTCTCGTAACAGTTCAGCCGCATCATAACGATCGTGGAATTCTTTAGCAATGCCATAGTTTTTAACACGCATTGCTGATGGTCCATAGAAGCTAGCCACACGTTGGCCCCAACCACCTTCTACTACACCATCTTCCAAAGTAAATACTACAGAATGATTAGCTTTTAATGACTCTAATAACTCTTCATCAAGGCCAGAAGCAAATTTAGGATTTACTACCGTTGCATCAATACCAACTTTAGCCAATTCATCAGCTACTTGGTTAGCTAGATGGTAAAAATTACCAAGGCCTAATAAAGCAATACGTTCACCATGACGAGTCACCTCAGATTTATTTAAAATACTATAGTCAGTCGTATCCGGTACACCAGTAGATATAAATTTACCTACAGGTACGCGAATTGCTACAGGGTACTCGTGTTGATGAACAGCATATTTCGTCATAGCCAATAGTTCTTCATTATTTGTTGGTGCTAAATAAACCAGGTTTGGAATGCTTGTAAGCATTGGAATATCAAAGAAACCTAAATGAGTGACATCGTTCATGCCATATACAGACGCCATATGATTGATAATGACCGCACTGTTATTATTCACACAAAGATCTTGTACCAATTGGTCATAAGTGCGTTGTAAGAAGGTACTATCTACACTGAACACTGGCTTAGCACCATTTTTTGCAATACCAGAACTCATTGCAATGGCATGTTCCTCCGCAATACCAACGTCAATATATTGTTTTCCTGCAGTCTTACGCCATTTTGGAGTAAAACCAAAACCACCTGGTGTACCTGCATTGATAGCCACTACAGTTGGATCGACTTTAATTTGTTCCATCAAATAATCTGCGATAGTGCCTGCATAGGTCGGACCGTGATGTTCCTTTTTAGGTTTACCAGTTTCTAAGTCAAATGGCATTGTCCAGTGAAAGTCTTCTTTATGTTGCTCTGCAATGGCATAGCCCTTACCTTTTTGAGTAACAATGTGTAACACGATTGGGTGATTAATGTCTTTTACCTCCTTAAAGACATTAATTAATGTTTCTAAATCATTCCCCTTTGCTACAAAACGATAATCTAAACCAAGTGCCTTGAAAATATTGTTAGAACTTTCACCATTAGACTCACGCAATTCACGAAGGCCGCGATATAAACCACCATGATTTTCTGCAATAGATTGGTCATTATCGTTAACGATGACAATCATGTTGCTATCTAATGTGGCTGCATAATCAAGACCTTCGAAGGCCTCCCCACCAGATAGGGACCCATCGCCAATGATGGCGATAATATTTTCAGAATCCCCTTTCAAATTTCGAGCTGTAGCTAGGCCAGATGCCAAGGAGATAGAGGTGGACGTATGACCAATGTTAAAGAAATCATGCTCACTTTCAGTAGGATCTGTATAGCCTGTTACATCATCATAATGATCATGATCTAAGAACGCCAATGCACGACCTGTGACCATCTTATGTACATAAGACTGATGAGATACGTCATATACGATTTTATCTACAGGAGAGTTAAATACATAGTGCAAGGCCATAATTATTTCTGCTGCCCCCATAGGTGGGCCAAAATGACCACCGTGCTCAGAGACCTTTGTCATAAGAGCTTGACGAGCTTGTGCTGTTAAGTCTATTAATTCAGCAATGGATAAGCCTTTTAAATCGGCTGGAGATTTTTATATTTATTAAATCCATAAGAGTTCCTTTCTTTCAAGTATAAATACTACTAACATATACTATAATCTAAGGAAAAAAGCTAGTCCATATAGAACCAGCTTTTATATAGCAAAAAGGCGGTACAACCAAATGGTTATACCGCCTTGATTCATCAATTATTCTGCAGTGAATGGCAATAAAGCGATTGCACGTGCACGTTTGATAGATGTAGTCAATTTGCGTTGATGTTTTGCGCAAGTACCGGAAATACGACGAGGTAAGATTTTGCCGCGTTCAGTCGTGAAACGACGAAGTTTTGCAACATCTTTATAGTCGATTTGATCGATATGGTCTGCACAGAAAACGCATACTTTTCTTCTTGGCTTTCTGCCTCTATCTCTTCTCATTGCGAATCCTCCTTTTCGAATTAGTAGGAGTCTCGGACACTAGAACGGGATGTGTTCGTCATCGCCGCCTGTACTGAAACTATCAAAATTGGACCCACCATCGAAAGAATTAGTATTCATATCAAGGGATTGGCCCACAAAGTTCGCTACCACTTCAGTAACGTAACGTTTTTGACCATCCTGAGTCTCGTAGGAACGAGTTTGCAAGCGACCTTCTACAAAGCAGCGACTGCCTTTACGAAGATTACCTGCCGCTTCACCAAGTTTGCCCCATGCAACACAATTAATGAAAGCAGTTTGTTCTTTCGTTTCATTGGTCGTAGAGTCAACATAAGTATTAGTAGCAGCTACTGTGAAAGTCGCCACTGCTCTACCAGTTTTAGTAAAACGTACTTCAGGATCACGAGCTAAATTACCTAGAATTTGTACAGAGTTCATCTTTTCTCCTCCAGGCTTTAATTATGCATCGTGTTTAACAATCAGGTGTCTTAAGACATCATCGTTGATTTTCAACACACGGTCGATTTCTTTAATTTCAGCTGGATCAGCTTCGAAATTAACCAATACGTAGAAACCGTCAGTGAATTTTTTCACTGCGTAAGCAAGACGACGCTTGCCCCAACGATCTACCTTTTCTACTGTGCCGCCTACACGAGCAATTAAAGCTTCCACTTTCAATGACAGCGTTAGTTGCTTCTTCTTCAGCTGGTTTCACAATAACCATGACTTCGTATTTGTTCATACAAAATCACCTCCTCTTTCGGACTAATGCCCCTATCGACACATAGGGGTAGGAAGTGCTTACCATTAATAAGCTCTACTATTATAACCTATAAGTAAAATGAAAGCAAGTGGGTCCTATATAATAAACGGCTCATTATCATCAACTACATAAATACTCCTATGAGATGCTATTTTCTCTAAGTTCTCAGGACTATCAGTATGAACAGGAATAATAACATCAGGATTGACCATATCGATAAACTTAACTAAATCAGCCTTACATACATGACCACTTGCATGGCATATATAAGATGGATACGTATCTAGCAAATCTTTTAACGCCAGATTTTCCTCAATATATCCTGTCCACATGGAATATATAATACGTACATCATCTTTAGGGAATTTTTTAATTTGAGAAATATAATTTTCTGTTCCTCTTACCAAGGAAACAAATCCATTATCCATATAATATTTAGGATATGCCCCTATATCAAGAACTAGTGGACTATCAGGTCTACGATACAATGAACTATCATAGTACACATTATCAATCACCGTATCTAGAATTCTTTTCTGATACGCGTCACAAATTAATACCTTATCAGTCGGCATATTATGCCAAATCCCCATAATACGGTCAATATTCGTAGAGGAACACATAACAAAGACATATTTTCCATCTTGAATATATGAAGAAATATCGTCTAGCACTTCTCTTTCAGATATCCCATCATGAGCATTTCGAGATAATGAGGTGCCTTCTGTAATTAATACATCAACGTCACCTATATACGTCCTAATTAGCTTTTCTAATACATGACCTCGTACCCCATGCATTCTAAAATCACCTGTATATAAAGACACGTTTACCTTCTGCTTCAATGACAAACATATAACTATCCACAGCACTATGGTCGATAACCAAAGGTCTAATATGTATATTTCCAATAGTGAAGGCTTCGCCTCCACGAAATGTATTTGCATCTAACAAACGTAAATATAAATCTTTATCTTGATGTTCAGTAGCTATCATAGCCACTTCCTTACTCAGTTCCCCCATATATAATGGTATTTCTGGTAATGCAGAGGTTAGTTGTCCTAAGTGATCCATATGATAATGTGAAATCACAATACCATCACAATCTAGTATCCCTTTTGTAACACCGTCTATATCTAAATTTATAGGTGTGTACTTTTCATCTAAACTTAATTCATTACCAAAATCCAGTATAATGCGGGTAGATGCTGTACTAATTTCTATGGCACTACCACCAATTTGATGAGTACCGCGATGTACAGTAATATTCATCATAACTAATCCTTTATGATTTCTAAGCATTCTGTGCAATATTCATAGTATTCAACAGAGTCATTATCATCCTTATCTCTCAAACGATTAGCAGTTTGTATGCCACTACGTTTCAGCATAAGAAATCGTATTTGTTTTAACATTTCTTCTTGCTTTAGAATAGCCTTACACAATTTATACAATTGGGTATTTTCAGTTTAATAATCCCAAGCCTTTAATTTCTTTATATTGCTGTGTTTTTAATTGTTTTTATTCGGATATTCAAAAATTACCGCTACTGTCAAGAGATACCATTAAATTTTTTTTTCATACCACCATCAGATTTTAGAAAAATACCCTTCATCAAATAATATTACTAATTCTGCCTGAGTATCAACTAAATTAGCCTGCTGATTTTTCATCATTCAGTTTTTGTTTTACTTGATCTAACTCCAAAAAGTTTATAGTATGTATAGGCTTCTAAGATACAACGTAATAATGTTTCATCACTCACAGATGGTCTGTATTTTAATTCAACTATAGAAATTAAATTATCCTTTTCATTGTATGATAATAAATCTATTTTTTTCCATAAGAATCAGACTTCTTCTTTTTTTAATGGTGTTTGATAATCAATAATCTTTCCTAACCCACCTACATCACCTTGTCTATATAATAATTTAGCTAATATTTCTTCCTTACGATTTGTGGAGATAATACATTCACATTCCTTGCTATGATCTGGTACAAAATGATTCGTTCTAACAGGTACTAAACACTTCCATACTGTTAACAAATCATTATCAAAGATGGACTTTTGCAATTTCGTTCCGTGTATAAATTTCTCTTTTCTTTCTTTTGCACCCGTAACATATCCGCGATAATTCAAAATTGATGTTTTATAAAAGTTTCCCACTACTTCTTTCACTACTTCTTGTTGAGTGCAATTATCCGATAAAGTATTAGTTAATTCTGAAAACTTTTCTCCTCGATTTATATCAGTAAATACTACATCAAAAAGTCTCTTTAATACTCATTTTCACAACATACCTCCGACAACAACCAATAATACGCCTTTCTTTTATATCATTATATATAATTAAACGGGCCAAAAACACCCCACAGTATCTTCTTTTAAATTCTATAGAAACCTCTTGCACCATTCTCTTATATACTTTACTATATATAGAGAATTCTAATTACAAAAAGGAGTCATCATGGCTAATATTAATGAAAACTATTTAAACCTACAAGGTTCTTATTTATTTGCTAACATTGCTAAAAAAGTAGCGGATTACCAAGCAGCTCATCCAGATGCTGACATTATTCGTCTTGGTATCGGCGATGTGACATTGCCTTTAGTACCTGCTATCGTAGATGCTATGACTAAGGCTGTTCAAGAAATGGGCAAAGCTGAAACATTCCGTGGTTATGGTCCTGAACAAGGTTATGATTTCCTTCGTAAAGCAATTATCGAAGGCGATTACAAACCATATGGCATCGAAATTGGTATGGACGAAGTATTCGTTTCTGACGGCGCAAAATCCGACGTTGGTAATATCCAAGAATTATTCAGCGAAGATAATATCATCGCTATCACCGACCCTGTATACCCTGTATACCTTGATTCCAACGTTATGGGCGGTCGTACAGGCCAAGCTGTTGATGGTATGTTCGAAAAGGTTGTATATCTTCCTACATTTGCAGAAAATAATTTCTCTCCAGAATTTCCTGCTGAACGTGTAGACATCGTATATCTTTGCTCCCCTAACAATCCTACAGGCACAGTACTTAGCCGTGCACGCTTTAGCTGAATGGATTAAATGGTGTAAAGAAAACGACGCTATCTTGATGTTCGACTCTGCTTATGAAGCTTTCATCAGCACAGAAGACACTGTAAAATCCATCTACGAAATCGAAGGCGCTCGTGAAGTAGCTATCGAATTCCGTTCCTTCTCTAAAACTGCTGGTTTTACAGGTACACGTTGTGCCTATGCAGTAGTGCCAAAAGAAGTAACAGGCAAAACTAAATCTGGTGAACGTCAGCCTTTGAACCCTATGTGGAACCGTCGTCAATGCACTAAATTCAACGGCGTACCTTACATCGTTCAACGTGGTGCTGAAGCGGTATATTCAAAAGAAGGCCGTGAACAAACTCGTGCGAACATCGCATACTACAAAGAAAATGCACGTATCATCAAAGAAGGTCTCGAATCCATTGGCCTTACTGTATACGGTGGCACCGATGCACCTTACATTTGGTTAAAAACACCTGGCAACATGACAAGTTGGGAGTTATTTGACCTTCTTCTTGAAAAGGTACAAATCGTATCTACACCAGGCTCTGGTTTTGGTCCACACGGCGAAGGTTACCTTCGTTTAACTGCATTCGGCAGCCGTGAAAATACAATCCGTGCCGTAGAACGCATTAAAACATTACAATTCTAACACTATTACAACTAAAAATAGGTAATATAAAACGGTTGTGAAACCTTCTCTCGAATGTTTCACAACCGTTTTTCATTTAAAATCTATATACTAATTAAAAAGTTATGACGAATACCGGCATCTACGCGATAAGATGTATCAATAGTACTACCAAAGTTTTTAGTAAATGTTCCATATACATATGTATTTGGACGGAAGCTCCAAGAACCGCCTAATTCAAGATCAAGCCAAGTATCTTTCAAATCTACTACGCTATTAGTCGTTGGTTCACCGACCATGCTATAGGTTGCTTTCATCTTGCCAGAGAATTCATGCGCCAATGCAGCTTTTAAGGAAAACATTACTATTCTTAGCTTCCTTACCAATGCCGATACCCTAAGCGGCCTATAGCAGAATTAACCGCATCAGAATTGATATGAACAGAGCTACTAGTATTCGTGCGAGCATCAAAGCTTTCACTAGACAAGCGGCTAAGAATCAATTCCGCACTAGGATCGATATAGAAACCATTTTCTCTCTTAATACGCTTGCCATATTCAAGGCTCAAAGATGCACCCGTATTACGGTAGTCACCCACTCAACGACGTTCCTAAAGCTGTTATGTACGGTAAAATCATTTTTTTCAAACGATTTGCCTTTTAGCAATGATATCTAAATAACGACCATCATTAAATTGTTTAGCGCCCATAGATTGCTACCCCTGCTGTCTTACCAGAGCCAGAACCTAGCGCATAATCATTGTTGTTTGTGCCATATAGGAAGGCTCCACCAACAATCCAGTTTCCTCGTTTCGTATCATAGCCAACTTGCGCCATATTATAGGTTTGATTGACATAGGCAGAGTCCGTAATTTTAGACTTGCCACCAATGTATTTACCCCATACACCTTGATTGTCAGCGTTCAAACGAACATCGCCCAAACGGCGTTGCAAATCATTGGTATCAGCTCGCATTTGCATAACAGATGATGCTAATGCACTCTTGGCACCGGAGACAATTTCACTTTCACTAGTGGATAATGCGGTTTTATTAGACACCATAGCACGTCCGTCTGCATCAAAATCATCTGGGCTAAGTTTAGCATTTAACGTAGGACTAATCACACCTGTTTCTAAATGCACATTAACACCAAGGTTTCGCTCACCCTTCGTATATCCATTGTAGACTACTTTCTTCACAAATTGATTTTCTGCTAAGCCTGGAATTTCGGCATTTGCTTGTTCTTTCAAAGCCTCAACTGAGCTACGCAATGTAACAGAAGAACCAGGGTCAGCATGATTAATTACTATTTCACCTTTACCATTTTCTGCGGCAGGTGCACCTTTTTCATAATCGACAGCTGTATGACCAGCATAATTATTAATCGTAATAGGACGTGCATCTACTGCTTGAATAATGCCACGGCTACCTTCAGTAGCACCACCTATAAAGTGCTCTACCTTACTACCTGTATAGAGATAATTTGCAGTATCTGGACGGCCTTGTGTAGGATATTCACGTTCAGCCCCTAGCCATTCATTACGCCATGTAGCACCATTTTGCAAATATAATCTCAAGCCGCCATGATGTGGATTATTGTTACTTTCATCAAATTCATTGAGCACACCCCCTACTAAATTAGAATTTGGTGTTGTTAATCCCAATGATATTTCTGATCCATGGTTGTGTGGATTCTTATCAATACCATAGTTTTTATTGATAAATCCGATATTGCCATACATGTTGACGTTCTTAGCACCTGGTTTTAATCCATCCATACCTGTATTGACATAGACAAATCCTTCTTCTGAAAGTGCAGAATATGTATCAGATGTCATTAAAGGATGTGTCTTTACATCCGCCCCACCTAGAATGCGAATATATCCATCTTTATTAGCTTGTAAACCTACGCCAACGGCATCTACCTTGGCATTACCTTGAATGGTAATACGAGTATCATCATTATTACCATCGTTTGTAACCCCACCATAACCAGCATAAATACCACTCATGTAATAATGTGCCAAATCCGGTCTGCGCTTCTCTCCACTTTCTGCAGGAGCTGGATTTTTAACCGTTACATTCACATTTTTATCAATGGCAACTTGTGTACCATCAAGAGCATATATACCAGTTACATTGTTATGGTATTTTGTACCATTTACACCAAGACCAGATACATTGACGGTCAAATCATCGGTATAGTGTTTATTTTCACCCCATAAATTTAACCCAATAGATTTCCCATCTGTATGACTTTCAACTGTAGTAGCCGATACCATGACCTCTGCGCTAGCACCGGTAATAATTAAAGCAGCAATAACAGCAAGGTTTATCGTCCTTCTCATCTCTTAACCTCCTCAAACTATACACAATAATATGCATATATTCATTGTATATATATGTAGGGTATATGTGTCAATTTTTGTACATATGATGTTTTTCTTTTATGTATATTCCCATACGCAATGTATCGATATAATGATGAATAATAACAAACCAAATTATTTTCTCACATAATATATCCTGTATAACTCTATAGAATATTATAAAAAGAGAAATTTTCTATGTTATAATAAAGATATTAGTTATTACACTACATTTTATAATTATATAGGAGGCTAATATGAGCAAAATTCGTATTGGTATCGTAGGCTATGGCAACTTAGGCCGTGGCGTAGAAGCATCTGTTAAATTGCAACCAGATATGGAACTCGTAGGCGTATTCTCTCGCCGTAAAGGTTTAGAAACAGTATCTGGTGTTCCTACATACACTATGGAGGATTTACCTAATTTCAAAGGCAAAATCGATGTTATGGTTCTTTGCGGTGGTTCTGCAACTGATCTTATCGAACAAACTCCAATGGTAACAAAATACTTCAACTGCATCGATTCTTTCGATACACATGCACGCATTCCTGAACATTTCGCAAACGTAGACAAAGTAGCTAAAGAAGCTAAAACTGCTACATTGATTTCTTGTGGTTGGGACCCAGGCATGTTCTCTTTACAACGTGTTTACGCTGAAAGCATCTTGCCTCACGGTAAATCCTACACATTCTGGGGCCGTGGTGTTTCCCAAGGTCACTCTGATGCTATCCGTCGTATCGATGGCGTTCTTGACGCTCGTCAATACACTGTTCCAAAAGAACAATATCTTGAAGCGATTCGCAATGGTGAAACTCCAGACGTTGATGGCTACAAAGGTCACCTTCGTGAATGCTACGTAGTAGCTGCACCTGATGCAGACAAAGCTAAAATCGAAAACGAAATCAAAACTATGGAAAACTACTTCGTAGGTTATGAAACTGTAGTCAACTTCATTTCTCAAGAAGAACTCGATCGCGACCACAAAGGTATTCCACATGGTGGCTTCGTTCTTCGCTCTGGTGAAAGCACTGACGGCACACGTCATGTTGTTGAGTATTCCTTGAAACTTGACTCCAACCCTGAATTCACAGGTTCTGCACTTGTTGCATACGCTCGTGGTATCTACCGCCTTGCTAAACACGGTGGCACTGGTTGCTACACAGTATTCGACATTCCACCAGCTTGGATCTCCACACATTCTGCTGAAGAATTACGAGCACACTCTCTATAATTCCATACGCATCTTAAGGGGATAACTTCGGTTATCCTCTTTTTATATGTAACACACATTATATAAACGTGGCATATCACACAAAAAGGACCGCCCTAAGACGGTCCTTTTTTCATATTATAATCTATCTATTAATACCAACGTGTCAATGGCAATTCATTGTTAACGCCTTTTGTCATAAGGATTTGGTGTAAATCCATATTGCCAATATAGAAACCTGCAGCACAACCACAGAGGTATAGATCCCACATACGAACAAATTCAGTACCGCGGACTTTTTCTACTTGATCACGAACACCTTGGAAATTATTATACCAATGCATCAATGTTTTATAGTAGTGCAAGCGTAAGCTTTCAACATCGATTACATTAAATCATAGTCATAGGCAATGGAAACCATTTCACGAAGAGATGGTAAGCATCCACCTGGGAAGATGTATTTACGAATCCATGCACTAGATTCTTTTTCTGATGGATCACTGATGTAATGGAGCAAGAATAAACCACCATCATTTAACAAAGTGGATGCATCTTCCATATACAATGGGAAGTTTGGACGTCCTACGTGTTCCAACATACCAACACTGACGATGCGGTCGAATGTACGTCCAGATGCAGCTACATCACGATAATCAATTAACTCAATTTCAACTTGACCTTCAAGTCCGAATTCTTTGATTCGTTCTTGGCCCTTCTTCCATTGTTCTTCGGACAATGTGCAACCATAGCCTTTAACACCATACTTGCGGGCAGCTTCGATTAAAAGGAATCCCCAACCACAACCGATATCGAGTAAGGTCATGCCTTCTTTTAAATATAATTTATCAAGAATATGATGTACCTTTTGATATTGTGCATCTTCTAAGCTATCATCTTCATGCTTAAAGTATGCACAAGAGTAGCTCATTGTCTTATCAAGCCATAAGCTATAAAAATCATTACCAAGGTCGTAGTGAGAGGATACTTGTTGTTTTTGATCCTTCTTTTTAAGACCTACATTAAAGAGAGAACTAAGTACCTTTTTATTAATAGAATCTTTATTAACATGACCTAGCACTACGCAAAGAGCCTTGAACAAATCCCCTTCGATTTCAATATCTTTACGCATATACGCTTCGCCAAGTGCAAGTTCAGCAGAAACGAGCAAATCTTTCTTAGGGATATCGCGGTTTACACGAATGGTAAACTCAGGTTCGCCTTCACCGATAGTATATTCATTATCGCCGACTTTGACATTAAAGCAGTGATCATTAAAACGTTCTAAATAGTGAACTAAAAAACTATCAAATAACTTAGAAAACATACTTAACTTCCTTTCCTAGCAGTGTCACATGACGTTCCCGTTCAATCTAAAATGACACGTCCGTCTGTACACTGACATAGTCATATCTACTCATCAAAAATTTTCTATAAAAATAAATAATAAGAAAAAGCTTATATTTTTTTATTATAAAAACATTTACTTATCATTTATTTTTTTATAATTAATCTCGACTTTCTCTCTAATCATTATAGCACTTATAGATAAATATTCTAGACTAAATTCTATAGAAATATATATATCTGTTAGAATATGATATAATACGTGTTTGATAAGGCTTTTTATAAGGACTATTATTTCTAGTAAAAACTTTCACAATGAACGAAATGACTGAATTAATAAAAGGTGGTACCATGAGCACAAATTTAGAAGTAGGCATTGTAGGCCTTCCAAATGTTGGTAAAAGTACATTATTCAACGCTATTACAAAGGCTGGCGCTGAAGCGGCCAACTATCCATTCTGTACAATTGAGCCAAACGTAGGTGTAGTTGATGTTCCGGATAATCGTTTAGCTGTATTGGCTGAAATGTTCGGTTCTAAACGCATCCTCCCTGCTGCTATGCGTTTCGTAGATATCGCTGGCCTCGTAGAAGGCGCATCCAAAGGCGAAGGTTTAGGTAACAAATTCCTTAGCCATATCCGTCAAGTAGATGCCATCGCTCAAGTTATTCGTTGCTTCGATGACCCTAACATCACTCACGTAGCAGGCTCCATCGACCCAATCCGCGACATCGAAATCATCAACACTGAGCTTTGCCTTGCGGACCTTGAATCCGTTGAAAAACGTAAACAACGTATTGAAAAAATTGCAAAATCCGGCGATAAAGATGCACGCGCTGAATTACCATTGCTAGAACGCATCATCGAAGGGTTAGGTGAAGCTAAACCAGTTCGTGCACAAGGTCTAGACGAAGAAGAGTTAGAAATGATCAAAGAATTAACATTGCTCACTGCTAAACCTTCTCTTTATGTTGCCAATATCTCCGAAGATGAAGTATCTGATTATTCCAGTAACGAATATGTAAAACGCGTAGAAGAATATGCGAAAAACGAAGGCGCTGGCATCGTTGTTGTATCCGCTCGTATCGAGTCCGAAATCGCAGAGTTATCCGAAGAAGAATCCGCTGCATTCCTTGAGGATCTTGGCCTTGAAGAATCTGGCTTAACAAAACTTATCAAAGCAAGTTATGCACTCTTAGGTCTTATCAATTACTTCACAGCTGGTGAAATGGAAGCTCGTGCTTGGACAATTGTAAACGGCACAAAAGCGCCTCAAGCTGCTGGTAAAATCCACTCCGATATCGAAAAAGGCTTCATCCGTGCTGAAATCGTATCCTTCGACGATTTACAAGCTTGCGGCAGCCAAAATGCGGCTAAAGAAAAAGGCCTTGTACGCCTTGAAGGTAAAGACTACGTTATGAAAGACGGCGATGTAACACATTTCCGTTTTAACGTTTAAGTAAATACACAAAAATGGATGTTATCGATTTGATAACATCCATTTTCTTTATTCAATAACTTTTACGATTTCATCTATTGTACGGCGTGTTTTATTACGGTGAGGTTCTTCACCACGGTAACCGAAGGCAGCCATTACGGAGATGCCAAAATGTTTTGTATCAAAGAGACCGAGTTCATCACCAAGAAATGCAGTCATGTCATCTTGATTGAAACCTTCTAACGCACAAGAGTCTAAACCTTCATACGCCGCCATAGCCATCATATTCGCCATTACGATATACGCTTGTTTAGACGCCCAATCGAATGCAGCACGTTCAGATTCAAATGTTTTATAATCGCTTGTAGTAAATTGGGCATATTTTTCACGATATGCAGCATCTACTTCAGCTGGCAATTGTTTAACAGTTTCTTGAATGTAACGTACATAAGGAGAATCAAATTCTAAATCCACTTTTTTACGTGTTAAGAATACTACCAAATGGCTTGCTTCAAGGCCAGCGTGAATCCCCCATCCATGAGGTTTCATTTTTTCACGAATTTCCGGATTTTGTATTACTAGCAATTCAAAAGGCTCAAATCCAAGGGATGTTGGTGCCAAGCGAGCTGCGTTTAAAATAGCGTTCCAATCTTCTTCAGAAATCTTTTTAGTGCTATCAAATTTTTTACATGCATAACGATATGTCATAGCATACTCTAAATCTTTACGATCCAATTTAGGGGCTGTTAATTTTACGTTTTCTATTTCATATTTGCTCATTGAAAAATCTTACCTTTCATTATATTAATTCTAAAAACTAAACTTAGGTACATAACCTATGAAGCTAATTAGCTAAAAATTTAGATACTGAAAAAAATCAATTTAATCTTTATAAGCTAAAACTGGTTTCCTTTTTTCATACCAAAAATAAGCCTGACTTTACTAATCTTTATGTTCTTTTTAGGATAGTCTGAACTTGTTCTACAGTATTCAAGTTCTATTTGAATGGACAAACCACACATATCATTCAATTCTGGCGGTGTAGCCATCAGTTGGTGAGGCACCGAAAGTTCTGTTAATATCTTATCTGCTTTATCTCCCAAAAAATAATAGGATGTAAAAACGACAAGCAACTTTTTATTGTTCAACGCCTCACCCCCAATAATATTGCTTAATCATTTACAACATAGATACGAGTATTATAGTTTAACAAGATTTTCCCCAACGATAGCATCTGTAATCGCATACATGTTTGTAATAGAGCCTACCCCCACTTGATCTTTTTAGACCATAATAGTCGAGACAAATGCCACATGCAGCAATCTCAACACCAAGATCAGCTAACTTTTTAATATTATCTAAATGAACAGAATCGTTGGTTACCATTTTAACGCTACTATTGATGAAATAAATTGTAGATGGCTTCACGTCGGCTTCAACCATGCACACCCAGAAGGTTTTCATCAAATTACGGCCAAGCTCTTCACTACCTTCACCAAGATAATCTTTCGTCATCAAAATGATGCGGTCACTATAATTCATAGGTTTTGCAAACCAATTTCCGGTGCAGGTTCTACATTCGGCGTAAGTTTAATAAAAAAATCTATACCATCTTGTCCAATTGCCACATCATAGCCACGAGACTTTCCCAAATTTTCTCTACATTATCGCGACTCACCTCGTTATCTACAATGGTCGTAATAATCGCGTCTGGATTTGCATCGCTTACCTTCTTCGTTTCAATCACAGGTTTTGGACACAAACTGCCACGCACATCTACAGTTAATTCATTTGTATTACTCATTATTTACCTCAATACTATTATATATTTTGTGAAAGCATCAACGCACAACTACTCTATATACTATTAAAAATCACAAATTGTAATATATCTTATTTAGTGACGCGTACCGCTAAGCCACTAAAGGCTTTTTCAACAGCACCAACTATAGTGGCACCTTCAACGCCCACATCATGTAAAGCTTTCACCAAATCCGGTCCTTCTGTAGCAGGCACAGAGAATAAAAGACCGCCTGATGTTTGTGGATCAAAGAAATATCCGTCCACACAGAATCTAATATTTTTATCTACTTGTACATCTGTAATAGCCTTTACGATTGCCATAGGATGCAGCAGGGACCAGACCCATTCGAGCCGCGTCAATGACATCATCAAAGAGCGGAATATCATAAGTCTTGATATGAATTGTTACATTAGAGGCACTCGCCATTTCTACAGAATGCCCCATAAGGCTAAAGCCCGTCACATCAGTACACGCATGAATTGTAAAATTATGGGCCACCTCAGCAGCCACACGATTCAACGTACTCATGCTAGCAACCGCCTGCGCAGTACCAGTAGGAAATAAATCAGCTTTCAACGCATTATTCATAATACCTGTGCCGATGCGTTTTGTTAACACCAATACATCCCCTACTTGAGAGCCTTTATTCTTCCAAATCTCGTTAGGATTAACCTGGCCTGTGATTGACATGCCAAAAATAGGCTCCTTATTTTTCGATGCTGTGACCACCTACAATGGCTGCACCAGATTCAGAAACAATGGACGCAGCCCCATTGAGTACATCCGTCAATACGCCTTGTTCTACTAAGGGAACAGGAAATCCAACGATGTTCATCGCCGTTAGGGGTATCCCCCCCATCGCATATACATCGCTCAATGCATTAGCCGCTGCAATTTTACCGAATAACGTAGGGTCATTGACAACAGGCGTGAAAAAATCCAATGTTTGTACAAGGGCAAGTTGATCAGAAATTTGATATACCCCTGCATCATCAGCACCAGTCATATCAGCTAGAACATGTTCATTTTGTAACAGGTGTAACGGCCTTTAAAAACACGTTCTAATATATGAGGACCAATCTTACACGCACAGCCTCCACTCGTAACATAATCAGTGAGTCGTACCATAGTCCTACCTCATTCATTTTCAGGCAAGCGCGATACTATTTTCTTCGCTGCCTTTTCAAATTTAGGGCGAGGCATCAACAACTGATGACCACAACCTTTACAAACGATAAGAAAATCTGTACCTATGCGCTTGACCTCCCACTCATCACTGCCACAGGGATGCGATTTTTTTCATTTGTACTATATCGCCCACATAATATCTAATAAACGCCATAGCGCCTCCTTATACTATTTCTATTATATATATCTTATTATACTTAAAAATATGTTCTCCAATATAGGTAAAAAGTACACTTTGACTAATAAGATCTATCGGCTTAATCAGAATTGTTACCAAAAAACAAACAGCTCTATAAACAATAATGATTTTTCCATATAATTCTCATTCTCATTATCAGTAATTCTATTTTTTTAATAAATCCATTACTTAACAGGCTTTTCAAAAAACCGCTTATTTACTACATTGATAATATTTATCATTTAGAAAAATTTTTCGAAATAAATTTTTACAAAAAAACACTTGCATTTCTCATTTAGTATGTTACAATATAGTCAACAATGATTATTCGTTAAGTATACGAATCAAAAAAACATTGTGGTGTAAATTATAGGCAAGTGCCTCTTTACAAATATAGGTAAGTACTCATTTAAAAGATAAGCAAGTGCTTTTTTCAAATATAGACAAGTGTCTATCTAATCAGTATATAAATAAGTTTTTTTATTTAACTTAAACTCAAGTGAGTTACTCACCATTGCATTCACAACCAAGTGGTTATGAATATATAACTAAGTAAAAATTTTGAAATTTGATGTAAGTACAAAGGAGTATTAAAATGGCAGAATTAAAAGGTTCTAACACTGAAAAAAATCTTCAAACAGCATTTGCTGGTGAATCCCAAGCATACCAAAAATATACATACTATGCAGCAGCAGCTCGTAAAGCTGGCATGAACGAAATCGCTGATTATTTCGAAGAAACAGCTCACAACGAATCTGCACATGCTAAAGTTTGGTTCAAAGCTCTTCATGGTGGCGACATCTCCGCTGACATCGAAGCTAACCTTCGCGATGCAGCAGCTGGTGAAAACTATGAACACACTACAATGTACAAAGATTTCGCTGACGAAGCAGAAAAAGAAGGCTTTCACTGCTATCGCTTTCAAAAATGCGCGAAGTTGGTAAAAATCGAAGCTCGCCATGAAGCTCGTTACCTTGCATTAGCAGCTCGTGTTTCTGGCAACAAAGTGTTCCACAACGATCAACCAGTTGCATGGATTTGCGCTAACTGCGGTTACATTCACGTTGGTGAAGAAGCTCCTAAAGTTTGCCCAGTATGTGCTCACCCACAAGCTTTCTTCCAACGCCACGTTGAATCCATCTAATCTATAAGTTTAGATAAAACAATATTTTAAATACAGATATGTGATACTGCAAGTGCAGTTCTTCCTAACTGTATGTACAGACAACCTCAATATAAAAAGACGATGACTTCGGTCATCGTCTTTTTTTGTGTTCTATTAGTTATATATGTATTAAGAGTCGTAAAGTCATACTATTTACTATTAAAGGCTAGATGCTAATTCTTTTAAATTGTCGAACCGCTTCACAAGGCTTTTTCTGCATGGGCAATGGCAGATATAACTGCTACACCACAAGCGCCAGCATCGGAGTACTGCCATTGCATTGTCTAAGGTAATACCACCAATTCCAACGCATGGTAAGGTTAATCCTTCTGCCTGTAGTTCAGCTGTACGTTCCGGGCCGCATGGTTCTTGCGCATCAGGCTTGCTACTAGTTGTATACATAGGACCTACGCCTACACAATCAGCATACAGTACATCTGTCTTATGGAGTTCCTCTATGGAATGGATGGATATCCCCACTACCTTATGACCTACGATATTACGCACATCTTCTAAGCACATATCGTCTTGCCCTACGTGAACACCATCCGCATTAACAGCGACCGCTAGCTCTACATCATCATTGATAATATAGAGCACATGATACTTGGCACAGATATGTTGTAACTGTTGTGCTAGTTCTAACTTCTGTTGACCTTCTAATGTACCATCGCCCTTTTCTCTAAACTGAAAGCAGGTTATACCACCACGACAAGCATCTTCTACGATTTCGAGCAACCGTTTTTTGTTAAGCGCTGTATCTTGTGTACCACACACGAAATACACCTGTAATTGATCTGGTACAACTACAGACTGCACACGATTTTCAGATACAAGCACTTCATCATCTAGCGTATACAAAGCATCCATAAAGGCTATGCTAAAGCTACCTGGTTTTATTCCACTTACCTTAACAGCACTTTCACCAGCTAAACCATAATACGCCAATGCATAGGCAAGAAATTCACCTGTAGACAGGCTATCCTTAAAGGAATCATAAATTCCAAAAAAGGCTGCTAATACAGCCCCCAAGAGACAGCCTGTTCCCGTTACAGCAGTCATAATCGAATGACCATGAGGCACTGCAAAGACTCGAGTTCCATCAGATACATAATCCTCTTCGCCCGTTGCTACTACAGGACAGTTAATAAGACGCGCTAAACGATATGCGATAATGGCACTATCCGCTACCTGCGCTCCATCAACGCCCTTACCTAACGGTGAGATTTCATCCTTATTATCAGAACTCAGTGCATCATAAACAGCCTTAACTTCGCTTTGATTGCCTCGTAATAACGAAATAGAACCAGTCTTAATCAAATCTAAGACCACCGACAATCGGTAAGCTCCTGCATGACAGCCCACAGGATCAAGAATAATTGGTACATCATATTCCTTCGCTAGTTTAATAGCCTCTTTATAGTAACCAACCTTCTCAGGTGTAAGTGTCCCAATATTGATGAGCAGTGCTGATGCATACACAATAAGATCCTTTAAATCTTCACTACATTCGCTCATGATGGGCGATGCCCAATGGCTAGTAGTCCATTAGCTGTAAAGGTTCGTACCACATCATTAGTAATACAAATAACGAGAGGGATTTTTTTCTGACGCAAGGATGTCTAAAATATGTACTTCAGGGCTAAAAGTTTGACCCTTTTATATAGGAATTTTCATAGGTCATACGGGTATCTCCTCTCATCTATTTTTCAAAAGTTCATCCATCGTTTTCAGGGCCCATTGGATAGCAAACCATAGGCCATGTGGTTAACTGGGCCACACCCATTGCCTAATGCTGGATTATGCTTGATAGCAAGAGCAATATAGTCCTTGGCAATACCGATGGCATCCATTACATCACGGCCTTTAGCAAGCTCCGCTGTAATAACCGCTGAGAAGGTACAGCCCGTACCATGAGTATGCACCGTATCGTATTTAGGACTCGTCCACGTACGAACGTGACCATCTCTTGTGAAAGCATAATCTGTTGCATCTTCGCCAATATGGCCACCTTTAATGATGACCACTTGGGGCCCTAAGTCATGTAAAATTCGATTAGCCGCCGTTGTTATGTCACTTTCACAATTAATAGACATGTCCGCTAAGACCTCAGCCTCACTGCGATTAGGTGTGATAACTGTAGCGGTAGGAATGAGTTTAGATTTTAAGAAATGTACCGCCTCATCTGATACGAGTCGATCACCGCTAGTGGCAATCATAACGGGATCCATTACATACGGAATTCCTTACTCACATAAGGATAGATGAGATCCATCATTTCCGGTAAGGCAATCATGCCCAGTCTTAACGGCTTGGGGCATAATATCTGAGTACACATCGTGTAACTGTTTTTCTATACTCTCTAAGGATAGATGTTCTACGTGGTGAACACCCGTTGTATTTTGGAGCTACCACAGACGTAACCACAGCCATGCCGTATACGTTACGGCTTTGAAAAGATTTTAAATCAGCCATAATGCCAGCGCCACCACTCGGGTCAGTACCGGCAATTGTTAATGCAGTATGTAATTTCATAATACCTCCAAACATATAAAAACGAGACCACTCCCAATGGAATGGTCTCGTAATAGTTTAGTATTATGTTGCACTCCACTTTCCTACGCCAGTATTATCTGGATCAGGTCTAGGGTTTTGAATGGTCAATCTCAGCAAAAGCACCCCTAGTGGCAATATATTTTTATACTCTAGTTATAACATCATTATACAATCTATGCAACAAAAGAATTGACGATTTCCTATTATCCGCATATAATGAAGCCATAACGGGGTGCTCACATGAGTGGGCTGAGAGTAAGCTAATGCTTTAACCCATAACCTGATTTGGATAATGCCAACGTAGGGAACATAGAGGATTAATAGCCGAGTTCCTATGAACTCGGCTTTTTCTATGACTTCCTGGCAAGGAGGACGTATGAAAGACACATACATTACACAACCACAGTTCGCCATGATATGGTTCGGTGCCGCTCTATCTATAGCGGAAATTATGACAGGAACCTATCTGGCCCCCTTAGGACTCACCCAAGGTCTATATGCCATCATACTGGGGACATATCATCGGCGGCATACTGCTCTTTGGGGCTGGCCTCATCGGTGGACGTTTACGGCAAGGCAGTATGAATACTACTGCCTTTCAGCTTTTGGCCCACTAGGGGCTAAAAGGCTTTGCTTTTTAAATATGCTTCAACTTATCGGCTGGACTAGCATCACGATCTACGATGCTATGCTAGCCTTACAAGAACTAGCACCTCTATCTCCTATAATTTGGACGATAGCTATTGGCGCGCTTGTCATTTTGTGGCTTTTCATCGGCCTCCACAATACGGGCTATATTCAAGCTATCGTATCAGTGCTATTGTTAGGTCTCACCCTTTACATGGGCGCTCACATGATATCGCAGTGGCCTAGTGAAGGTATCATTCTAACGAGCGGAAACATGAGTTTTATCGCTGCCCTTGAATTATCTATCGCCATGCCACTATCTTGGCTACCTCTCATCAGTGATTATACCCGTGAAAGTAAAAAACCTTTCTCCGCATCACTTACAAGTGCTACAGTCTACACTGTAACAAGTATCGTTATGTACACCTTAGGTCTTAGTGCCGCTATCTTTGGCGGCGGCGACTCCATCATTACTATCATGATGAATGCAGGACTTGGCCTTGCGGGCCTCATCGTTATTATTTTCTCTACCGTAACTACAACCTTTATGGACGCTTATTCTGCAGGCGTATCTAGTACGACCATCTATAACAGTGCATCTAGTAAAGGTGTAGCCGTCATCGTTACTGTCGTGGGTACTATTGCAGCTATTCTATATCCAATGGACGATATTACAGACTTTCTATACCTCATCGGCTCTGTATTTGCGCCGATGATTGCCATTCTTTTGGCGGACTACTTTATCAATCGTCAGCAAGTACAAACATTATCCGCTTATCTCGTACGAGGTCTTATTTGGGCCGTATCCGTTGGTTTATACCACTATATGTTACATAGTGAAAGTACAATAGGTGCTACATTACCGGCCTTTACAATAGCATTTGTCGTTACAGCTATCGTTGGATTTATAAGTCATACAGAAAACTCATCTGTCGAAATAAAACAACACTAAAACAAAAACACCTTCATAAGCAATCATGCTTATGAAGGTGTTTTACTATTCAGGTATAATAATTTGTCCGTCTTCACAGTTCCAGTGTCTATCACCAACTGCATCAGCTTCGCTTTCATCATGGGTCACCCATACACATGGCACGTCCCATTCACGAATGATGGAAACAAGATCCTCACGCACTTGTTTTCCGAAGGTTCCAATCTAATGCAGATAAAGGTTCATCAAGAAGCAATATAGTTGGTTTTGAATAGAGTGCACGACCTAAAGCCACACGTTGTTGTTCACCACCAGATAAGCGCCCCAGCCTTAGTGTTACGGTATTTTTCTAATCCTAAACGTTTTAATAGAGAATCACACATATCAGGTGTGCCTCGTTTACTATATGTAATATTATGTTCCACGGATAAATGAGGAAATACGATATTGCCTTGTGGCATATATCCTACCTGACGCTCTTGAGCTGGCACCCATATATTTTGATCTCGGTCAACCCATGTTCGTTCATCGCATCGAATGATACCAGTTGTAGGTTTCACTAACCCTGCAATACATTTAATAAACGTACTTTTACCACTTCCAGATGAACCGGTTAACACCGTAATTCCTGAAGCTAAAGTACCATCGGCTTTCACAATCATAGAAGGTCTTGCTATGGTAAAAGAAAATGTAATCATAGTCCCTCCTAATTACGCCCTAAATTACGGAACAAGGATCCTTTTTGTAAGGATGTGAATACCGCTCAATAGCGCTAATGTAAGCACACAAATGTAAATAACGAGTTCAAAGGCATCCATGTACTGTCCTGCCTCTACATAGGAATAGATAGCAAGTGGCATGGTACGCGTAATTTTTAGGAATATTACCTGCGATTAATATGGTAGCACCGAACTCACCCATAGCACGACAAAATGCCAATATGCTGCCCCGTTAAAAACTCCCTTCCATGCCAATGGTACAGAGATTGTAAAAAAATATACGCAGCTCTGAAGCGCCTAATGTACGTGCTACGTCCTCCATATTATGATCTACAGACTGCAATGCGGACCGCACCGTTTGATAAAACAAAGGAAAGGCAATAACAGAAGAGGCCACAACAGCACCTGCTGCAGTAAATACGACGCCTAAACCATGTGATTCTAACCAAGCGCCGAATGCATAGCCCGGTGTAAATACCATAAGCAAAGCAAAGCCAACTACTACTGGAGGCAACACGAGCGGCAATGTTATTAGGGCATCTAGAACAGCGATACCACTCCACTTACATCGATTCATCCAGTAACAAGCAGCTAAGCCAGTCAATATAACAATAACTAGAGCTAAACTCGCCACCCACAATGACAACCAAAATGGACTCATATCGGGCCTCCTTTCTTTGCCGAATCTCTGCCGGATAATAAATTATAACTCTATTGTATCATAAGAAAACGCTAGCCCTAAAAGCTAGCGTTAAATTCTTATTTAGACGTAGAGAATCCATATTTTTCCAATACTTTTTGGCCCTCTGGGCTCATTACGTATGTATAGAAATCTTGAGCCAAAGCATTATCATATTTCTTAATAATACCGATAGGGTATATAACAGGATCATGAGAATCTGCAGGTGTTACTGCAGCAATTTCAACTGCATCACCGGCTGCAATAGCATCCGTCTTATAGATAAAGCCCGCATCACCAGCCGCTTGGCTAATGGAAGCCGTTACAGCTTTAACGTCTTTAGCATATACCACATTAGGTTCTACTTGATCCCATACACCTAATTTTGTTAGTACTTGCTTACCATAGTTACCAGCGGGTACGGTATCTGGATTACCTAAAACAATACGTTTTACAGATGCGATTTGATCTAACTCAATTTTAGGTTGTCCTTTAGGAACTACAAGAACGAGTTCATTTGTTACAAATGGTTTTACATTTGTTACTAAATCTTTATCTTGTAACATCTTCATATTTTTTTCGTCTGCAGAAATGAATAAGCTTGCAGGTGCACCTTGTTCAATCTGTTGACGCAATGTGCCAGAGCCAGCAAAGTTAATTGTGATTTGATCATCTGCTAAGTTATGCTCTTTCTTATACGCATCTGCTAATTCAGTAAGAGCCCCCTTAAGGCTAGCAGCCGCTTGAATTGTAATCTTTTTCAGACGTACTTGGCTTTGCGCTATCCGTAGTTTTACTTGCATCATTACCACAGCCTACTACAAAAGGCGAGCATACAAATACTCATTAAAAACTAATAGAATTTTTTTCTCATACAACCTCCTACTCCGTACGGAATTAATACATATAAATGCTTAAAAAAATATAAACCTAAACACTACATCCTATGGTATGATACTATTATAAAGAAATCAGGTATAAGCTATATATGAAATGTATGATATATATAACATAGTATATTGATTATAACCGAAGTATGCCATGATTGTAATCACAATTATACATATTATAGAACTCTAGGTGAGACCATGAATTTATTAACATTAATAGGCCATATCTTCATGAATTCCATGATTCCTATATTTATGCTTATAGGCGTTGGATTTGTATTAGATAAAAAATTTAAACTTGACTTATATACACTGAGCAAACTTAATTTCTATATATTATTGCCTACCTTCGTATTTAGGGCGATGTATGAGGCTAAATTCACTTCAAGTACATTGGAAATTGTTTTCTGTGCACTGTGTGTACTCATACTAAACTCTATTATTTCTGAAATTATTGGGCGCATAGGGGGCTACGATGTAGCTAAAATCGCAACATTAAAAAACTGTGTCATGTTCAATAATGTAGGTAATATGGGGGTGGCCCTTGCCATCTTTGTATTTGCTAATGTACCATATGTCATCGATGGGGCTACGCCCTATGCTAACTTAGGACTCGTGAGTGTAGTATCTATCATGATTATTCAAACCATTACGAGCAATACTTATGGGTTCTATCAAGCAGGTGCAGGTCGATTAAGTACGAAAGATGCACTAAATGTCGTATTCCACATGCCCATGGTATACGCCATTCCACTAGCCTTACTATGCCAATTATTGCCATTTGATCTTCACGGGCTCTTCTTCTTTGCTCCCCTCAACATCTTTGCTAACGCCTTCGTTGGTGTAGCCATGATAGCCTTAGGGGTACAAATTAACCGGACCCCATTGAATTTCTTTAAAGCTGACGTCATGTTAGCCAGTGCATTACGACTTATCATAAGTCCCCTATTAGCCGCTGTTATGACCATACTATTTATTACCTTCTATGGTCCTATGCATCCAATTGCGGCACAAACAATCGTCATTACCTATAGCGTACCAACGGCTATCAACATGGCCCTCATCGCTATCGAAATGAAAAACAACCCAGAATACGCTACGCAAATCGTAATGGGTACAACCATATTATCGGCAGTGACCATGCCACTCTTTATCACATTCGCTTATTATATATTTCCATTATACTAAAAATATATACATCAAAAGGGAGCCCCGAGAGGCTCCCTTTCTTGTATCTAATTCATATAATGCAATATGATAGACCAGGTACAGTACTCTATTGATGTGATACGTGATCCATACCCATTCGTACAAGGCCTTCTACATGATCATCATTTAAAGAATAATATGCAGTTTTCCCCTTCCTTGCGATATGTTACAAGACGAGCTTGTCGCAATACTCGCAACTGATGTGAAATAGCAGATTGTCCCATGCCCATTGTCTCTGCAATATGATTAACACACATCTCATTTTCTAGCAGTATCTCAACAATCTTTAGGCGCGTTGGATCGCCAAGAATCTTAAACAATTCTGCTAACTTTAACAATGATTCGTTCCCGTCGATCATAGGGATCCTTTCTTTTAAACTAACACTAATAATCTATCTAAATTTAAATACTATCTCTATGCTATCTATTATATACAAAAAAAGGCTTTGTACACAATGACAAAGCCTTTAAATTGTATGATATTATTTAACGACCAATACTGGGCAAGAGGAATGACTAGTTACATAGCTACTTACACTACCCATGAATAAACCTTTCAAAGGTCCAAGACCACGGCTACCCATTACGATAAGATCAGCATTGTATTTTTAGCAACAGCTAACAATGCTGGGCCTGGGGAACCAACTTCAAATACAGATTTAACTTTAACACCTGTAGGAATTTCTTTCACTACATCGTTCAAAATTTCTTTACCTGTTTCTTCCATGTCTTCTGCAATTTGTTCAGACACATAGCCACCAGAAATTGGTGTTTGATCAAAGTTGGAAATAGCAGATACAATATTTGCTACATGAACAACAATCAATTCTGCTTTGTTACGATCTGCTACTGCAAGTGCATGTTCTAGTGCACGTTTAGCATTTTCAGAACCATCAGTAGGTACGACAATAGTTTTGTAGGTAACCATATTAACCCCTCCTATTTCTAATCCCCATGAAGGGATATGATTAAAAAAATCGTTTAGTCTATTTATAATATTCTAGACGAATTAGGAAAAAAATCCTCTTTTTTTCGATTAGGATTTATATACATTATAGCACATTTTTTTGCAGATTAAAGAACTTGAGACGAATTATTGATATTTAAAGAATTCGTTAACTTAAATCCATCTAAAATATCGATTAGTTCAGGTGTAGTCAATACAGTACCAATTGGTGCTATCATGCGAGCTACACCGACATTGCCATTATTTCCAAGAATAATCGTAGCTCCGAATGTAACAGTTTCCGCCGTATTCGTATCTGCGACTTCAGGATTCTTCATTGTCCCAGCTACATAAAACATAACGGCACCATCAATAATATGTGTTTCATATCGTTCAATGGTGGCCTTATTTACATCCACCAAAGATTTTACATATTGGTCACCTAGCATCTGCTTGCCCATCATCGTAGGCATAGCACTGCTCACCGCTTGTACAGGAACAGAAAAACTTTCTATGTCGAGACGAATCTTATCCTTTGTGAAAGTAATCTTTTTAGGATCATTAATGCGTGTGAATCCTTTAGGGCTAATGAATTTCAAGCCTTCTGCTACGTTGATATCACTAGATCCAGTCAATAGTTTCTTAACATTATTTAATGTAGAGCCAGTCTTCTTAGTATCTAACAAAGAAAATGAAGGAACTGTCGTTTCCATAAGACCTTGTTCCATAAATTTAGCCTGAATAGGTGGATACGTACTTACAAGATTATAGCGATGCGTTGGATCTTTTTCCATAATAAATTCAGCTTCAAAAATAGAATGAACCTTTTCCGTAGATGTCATCTCTGCATAGGACTTCGGTGTCGTGCGGCTCCAGCGTGCTGCTTGTGCACCCTTTTTAGGGAAGAATCCGCCCACTATATCGTTAGTATCAAATACATTACTATGTTGACGCCAAATACGAAGGTATTCTTCATCCGTCATACCCTTAATTGGAACATCATACCATGTTGTATTCCACACCTTTTGTGACACATTGCCTTGCGGTGTATTATTTCTCTTTGTAAAAGACACGGTATAGGCGTCGTCTTGATTTGGTCCAGACAAATTAAAGGAATACCCCTGTATATGTTCACTTTCACTCCGTACATCCATATCAATCATAACACCATCATTTACACGCCAAGGAATGGTGAAAGTATAACCGTGTTTCGTATCCTTTACAACCGTATTCATCTTAGTAGCATACGATTTATATTGCTCTGGCAATACGGAAAGAGCATCTGCTTGCGAGGCTACGATAGACTTTGGCGTAGCATGTTCAGGAGAGGCTCCGTAAGCAACGCTAGATACGATGGACAATCCAGCTAATACTAATGCGATAGGTAATTTCATAAAGTTCCTTTCATATATGTGAAGGTACCACCTATGATTACATAGGTGGTAAGGATTATAACATATTTTCTAAAAAAGCTTAGTTCTAGGAGATTGCGGATTGGTAAACAATTGTTCCGGTTCCCCTTCTTCTTGAATGATACCATCCGCCATAAAGATGATACGATCTGAAACTTCTCGAGCAAAGTTCATTTCATGGGTAACAATAATCATAGTCATCCGATCATCGGCTAGTTGTTTAATCGTTTTTAATACTTCTCCAGTCAATTCTGGATCAAGGGCAGACGTTGGTTCATCAAAGAGCATAATTTCTGGGTTCATGGCTAATGCACGAGCAATCGCCACACGCTGTTGTTGACCGCCAGACAATCTAGAGGGATACATATCTCGTTTATCCCAAAGACCTACTTTATTAAGTAAGCGTTCTGCGATTGGCATAATATCGGTATCTTTCATACCTTTCACCATACGCGGTGCCACCATAATATTTTCAAGAACAGTCATATGGGGGAACAAATTGAAGGATTGGAATACCATACCCATGCGAAGTAATAAATCATGCATGGTATGTTTATCAGCATAGGTAACGACACCGCTAGCATCTGTAGATGCCAACGTTACACCATCAACGGTAATAGTACCACCGTCAATCGTTTCCAACTGACCTAAGCAGCGCAAAAATGTAGACTTACCGGAGCCAGATGGGCCGATAATAGATACAATTTCGCCCTTATTCATTTGCAAGGAAACATCTTTCAATACCACATTATTATTAAAGTGTTTCTCTATGCGTTCCATATTTACAAAAGTCATAATTACCTCTTACTCATCATATACAGAGAAACGTTTTTCTAAATAATTAAAGATATTTGTCAAAATAAATGTAAAGATTAGATAGAAAATAGCGGCCACAAGGAACGCAGAAATATCAAAGTCACGTTGAACAATGGACTTTGTAATACGCAAAATATCATTCATTGCCAATACATATACAAGAGATGTATCTTTCAATAAGTTAATCGTTTCATTAGCAAGTGGTGGCAACACGCGTTTAAACATTTGTGGCAAAATAATGGTACGCATCGTTTGACCATATGTAAAACCAAGAACCTTTGCCCCTTCATATTGACCGCGTGGAATCGATTGGATACCGCCGCGGAAGATTTCACAAAGGTACGCTGCATAGTTGAGTACAAATGTAACCACAGCAGCTGTTGCATCATCCATTTGGATAGCCCCATCCGTCATGATTGGCAATGCAAAGTACATGAATAAAATTTGTAACATCAATGGCGTACCACGCATTAGATATACAAAGGCTTCAACAATTTTATCGACTACAGGAAGCTTAGATAGTCGCAGTAAAGCTAATATGATACCACCAGGTATAGATAGTACCCATACGACACAGAACAGTGCAATGGTGACCTTAAGCCCATCCGCAATGGTCGGGATAATCTGCAATAAATAATCTAACATGAAATACTCCTTCAAAACACGAATAGAGAAGAGGCACATGGCCTCTTCTCTAGTGTACATTTCGTTCTTTAATTATCAGTTGTACATACTGACCACAGTACTATTAGTATATCACGAATCGTACTATTTAGCATCGCTCTTATCTAGATCTGCGCTAGAGCCCAACCATTTTTCAACAATTTTATCAGCAGTACCATCTTTTTTCATTTCGGCTAAGATACCATTGATTTTATCGCGTAATGCGGTATCATCTTTGCGGAACCCTACAGCAAAGTTATCTACGCCGTAATCAGTGCCTTCTACAATTTTGTATTTGCCAGGTTCTTTTGTCATGAGGTAACGAGCAATAACACCATCAGCGATAACTGCATCGACACGACCAATGCCAAGATCCATGAATGCACTTACGAAATCAGCATAGGATTTAATTTCTTTAACGGTTTTGCCACTAGGATCGTTTTGTAATGCAGATTCACCAGTACTAGCTTGTTGCACACCTACAACCTTGCCAGCAAGATCAGATTTACCCTTGATAGCATTATCATCGTTACGAACAACGATGTATTGTTTATCTTTCATATATGTATCGGAGAACAAGATATTTTTCTCACGTTCAGGAGAAACAGTTAAACCATTCCACAATACGTCGATTTTCTTAGATTTTAACTCCGCTTCTTTGCTGGACCAGTCAATCGCTTTAAACTCAACGTCCATACCAGCGCGCTTAGCAGCCTCTTTAGCCAAGTCGATATCTAAACCCTACGATTTCACCTTTATCATCTTTAAAGCCCATTGGTGGGAAGCTATCATCTAGGCCAATAACAATTTTCTTAGGTAATTGAGTATCAGCCTTCTTTGTATCACTACCACAACCGCTTACAAAAGCCATCATAGAAACTGCAGCCAAACCTACAGCCATAATCTTTTTCCAGTTCATAATATCCTCCACACAATATGTTATAGGTCATGTTTTAACTTATGAACCTATTATACTTTAGCGTGTTAAAGTTGTAAATAGTTAAATCAATAAATTTACAAAATTATATATCATGTGTATCTCTATAATGTTTTATGGCGGCTTGAAGGCGCATTTTATCCTTATACGGTGCAAGTTGCAGATCTAAAGGTACTACATAAATGCCACCATGAGTATTAACGGCTTGTAGTTCTTTCCAGTCAGGCGTAAACCCAACTACGCTTTCAAAAGGAACATACACATAGTAATCATCCAAATTAATGGCACTACGGAAATAGTCACGTAAATTTGTCGGTCTCTGTTTTATGACAAAGCCTTTTTCACAAATATATACGAGCACTACATCGAGCCCGTGTACCCACCATAACAAGCAAACGACCAATGCATAACAAAGCATGCGATTACCTATATCATGTGGGGCCCATTTAATGAGGGCAACACAAATTACAATGCCTAGAATCCGTCCTAGCCACTGTACGGCCTTATGTGTGGTGACCATATGCTTTACATGGCCACCCGAAAATCGTTCGCTTACCTCTTGTTTTGTCATAATTGACCTCAAAAGTGTATGTAAATACTTATTTACGGCAAAGCCCCATCGCTTGTTCAACCTTGCGATACATCATAGATGCTTTTGCATGTGCTTTTGCAGCACCTTCATCTAAAATGACATCTAGTTCAGGGCTTGTTATGAGTTCATTGTATCGTTGTTGAATTGGTTCAAGTGTTGCTACAAGCAAATCAGCAATATCCGATTTAAATGCGCCATACCCTTTACCAGCATACATTTCTTCGATAGCTTCATAGCTGTCTTTTGTGATAGCACGGTAAATGCCCATCAAGTTAGAAATGCCAGGTTTGTTTTCTTTATCGTAACGCACCGCGTTGTCAGAGTCAGTTTGAGCGCGTTTCAATTTTTTCACGATCAAGTCTGGTGCATCCAAAAGACGGATTGTAGCATTTTGGTTATCATCAGATTTACTCATTTTCTTAGTTGGCTCTTGTAAGCTCATAACGCGAGCACCACCTTCGCCTACCTTGATATCAGGTACTACGAAAGTTTCACCAAATCTACGGTTAAAACGCTCTGCCAAATTACGAGTCAACTCAAGATGTTGTTTTTGGTCCTCACCTACTGGAACATAGTTAGTACCATATAACAAAATATCTGCCGCCATCAATGGTGGATACGTAAGCAACGCTGTAGGAATAGAGTCACCTTGCTTTGAGATTTATCCTTATATTGTGTCATACGTTCTAATTCGCCTACATAGCTGATAGATTGCATAACCCAACCAAGTTTTACATGTTCAGGTACTTCGGATTGAACAAATAATGTTACCTTTTTAGGATCTAGGCCAACAGCGAGGTATAACGCTGCCAAATTACGAGTATTTTGAAATAACTCTTTTGGATCTTGTGGTACTGTAATCGCATGTTGATTAACGATACAATAGTAACATTCATCAGTATCTTGATAGTCTAAGAAATTACGTAAAGCTCCCAAATAGTTACCAAGTGTCAATTCACCACTTGGTTGGATGCCGGAAAATATAACTGCCATAATAGTCTCCCTATATTGAAATAAACCAACAGTGCCGAAGCACTGTTGGTTATATATATTATTCTACGGTTACAGATTTAGCTAAGTTACGTGGTTTATCTACATCTGCGCCGCGTGTAATCGCTGCGTAGTACGCCAATAATTGCAATGGTACAACAGCGAGGATTGGAGCGATGAATTTATTCGCACGAGGTACATAGATTGTATGGTCAACGTGTTTAGATAATTCGTCGTCACCTTTCATGCCGATACCGATTACAACAGCTTCACGAGCTTTTACTTCGCGGATGTTGCTGATCATCTTATCGTACACATCTTCTTGTGTAGCTAATGCGATAACAGGTACGCCTTCTTCAATAAGAGCCAATGTACCATGTTTCAACTCGCCACCAGCATATGCTTCAGCATGGATGTAAGAAATTTCTTTCAATTTCAAAGCACCTTCCATCGCTACTGCATAATCGATAGCACGGCCCTAAGAAGAACGCATCAGATTTGAAGCCATAATGTTTTGCAAAGGCTTTCATATCTTCGTCTACTTCAAAGATTTCATGAATCAATGTAGGCAAGCTTTTAACACCGCAAAGGATTTCTCCGCCTAAAGCCGGATCCATTTTACCATTTAATTGGCCAAGATATACAGCGAAACAACAAGCCTGCTACTAATTGAGTCGTGTACGCTTTTGTAGACGCTACAGAGATTTCAGGACCTGCCCATGTGTACACAGTGTTATCTGCTTCACGGGAAATACTGGAACCTACTACGTTTGTAATCGCTAAAGATTTAGCGCCAAGACGTTTAGCCTCTTTCAAACGCAGCCAATGTATCAGATGTTTCACCGGATTGACTGATAACGATACATAATGTTTTTTCATCAGTCAACGGATTGCTATAACGATACTCAGATGCGATTTCCACACTTACAGGAATACGCGCCAAGTTTTCAATATATTGTTTTGTTACAAGACCTGCATGGTATGCTGTACCACATGCAACGATGAGGATTTTATTGAAAGCTGCTACATCATCAGCAGTCCAATTCAACTCATCAAAGATTACTGTTTTACCATCTTCAGAGATATGTGTACCGAATGTATCGCGCACAGCTTTTGGTTGGTCATGAATTTCTTTCAACATGAAATGTTCATAACCACCTTTTTCAGCAGCCTCTGCATTCCAGTTAACATGGAACACTTCTTTATCAATAGCATTGCCTTTACGGTCAAATACAGATACATTATCGCGTGTTACGATAGCTAATTCACCATCGTTTAAGATGTATGTATCACGTGTATAGTTAATGATTGCTGGAATATCGGAGGCAACGAAGTTTTCCCCTTTGCCAAGGCCGATAACCAATGGGTTTTCTTTTTTAGTACAAATGATTTTGTCCGGCTCATCAGCACAGATGATTTCAAGAGCATACGCACCATCAACACGATCAAGCATGCGACGAACAGTACTTACGAAATCGCCATCGTACATATCCTCTAATAAATGAGCTACTACTTCTGTATCAGTTTCAGATTTGAAATGGTACCCTTTTTCGATGAGCTCTTCTTTTAAAGGCATGTAGTTTTCGATGATACCATTGTGAACAACAGCAAATTTACCATCTTCAGAGGAGTGAGGATGGGCGTTCATATCGGATGGACGACCATGTGTAGCCCAACGAGTATGACCAATACCTACAGTCCCTTCATTAGGATCTGCTTTTACAATCGCCTCAAGATTAGCTAGACGGCCAACCTTTTTTTGAATTTTAATTACATTTTCAGGGCCGATAACAGCAATACCTGCAGAGTCATAACCACGGTATTCTAATTTCGCCATACCGTCCAATAAGAAATCAGATGCTTGATTAAAGCCAATGTATCCTACGATACCGCACATAAGTATATCCTCCTATAACTGGGGGCATTCTAGCCCCAGCCAACAACTAAGGCTAACTAATTAATATTCTATGTAATATGTTAATTACTGTTCTAAATTTGTTCAATCAAATACCCTTTGTCCCCATCGTTACCGATGGGATTTTTAGTACTTGTTACGACATGAACATGCCGGAAGAGCATCCGCTGATGATTCGATAACCCTTCCCCTCGTCTACCCTAACGACTGCCTTCGCGGGTACATGCGCTATTCGCCTTTACGAATTTGGAACTCCTTTCACTCATATGTGGCAGAACTAGTACAATTGTAATCATACTAAATTATATTATACTAAATCGATGTAATGAATGTAAAGAATCTAGGCCTTATGAAAGCATTAAACACGAGATATAACGCTTATTTTCATAGGGGGACATAAAGCCAAACGATTTCATAGATCATTCATACACCATCATTATACTACTTATTATAAAAATTTTATACAATCATATTTATCAAAATTTATATGATACATATTTATTGTCTAACAGGAGAGATTACAATGAATACACAAAATAATAAAACACATAAAAAGACAACATCTCTAAACCATAAACACTCATATAGAAAATTACGCCGTTGGGTACTTCCTGCCGTATTAGGTGCCGCCCTTTCTACATTGGCATTCCTTCCAACCTTTGCGGAAGACATACCAAGTGCACCACCAGCTGGAAATCCACCTATGAGTGCACCTAATGGGCCAGTTCCAAAAGCTGAAGCTAATCCTAATACTTTCACAGGTACTACGGTAGTAACCGAAAATAAAGCCATTGCACATGAATTGATATCTAATACAACATCAGATCAAAATGCGTTCATCGGCAAAGATAAAGCAGTCGTAACCATCGAAAACAGCGTATTCGATAAAACAGGCAATACGACAAGCGATGACAATAGTAATTTCCGTGGTCAAAACGCAGTAATACTCGGTATCGACGGTAGTCAAATCAACATCAAAGGCAGCAATATTACATCCAATTCCAATGGCTCGAATGCAGTATTTGCCACTGGTGAAGGTTCTGTCATCAATGTAGAAAATACTAACATTCACACAAAGAGCGATTCCTCCCGCGGTTTAGATGCCACTTATAAAGGCACTGTAAACGGCAAAAATCTTACTATTACAACCGAAGGTGCTCACTCTGCTACATTAGCTACAGACCGTGGCGAAGGTACCATTACAGCAGAGGCTGCCAAATTAACAACATCTGGTGAAGGTAGTCCCTATTATCTACTCTACTGGTAATATCACAGCTGACTATATTACGGGCGAAGCTAAAAACAGTGAAATTGGTGTCGTAGAAGGCAAAAATTCCATCACACTTACCAACTCTAATGTAACAGGCTACAAAGACAATGGTTTTATGCTATACCAAAGCTTTTCTGGTGATGCTGAAAGTGGTATTGCCCGTCTCAAAGCAGAAAACAACTCACTCACCACCCATGCTACAGGCGCTTTCATCTATGTGAACAACACCACTGCAGAGGTAGACCTTACTGGCAATGCTATCTCTACTCCCAATACTACAACACTAGTGAAAGCAGCGGCCGACTCCCGTTGGGGCAAAACCGGTGAAAATGGCGGTCACCTTACACTTCGCGCCTCCAACCAAGCCTTAAACGGCAATATTGTAGCCGATGCAATTAGCACCATTGCGCTAGACATGACAAATGGATCTAGTTTAGTTGGCGCTATAAACACTGACAATACAGCAAAAGAAATTACACTGAAACTCAGCAAAGACTCCACTTGGACACTTACAGGCGATAGCTATGTAAAATCCTTAACGAACGAAGATACAACTGGCAGTAACATCAACTTGAATGGATATAAAATTGTTGTAGCTGATAAATAATGACGAAAGCACTACTCTGAACAATTCAAAGTAGTGCTTTTCTTATGCCCATATAAAATTGTTCTACTTTTTATTCCGCAAGTCCTTGTTCTCTACCAATTACATCAGCCAATCCTTGGCACAAGGATTGTAACGCTCTGAAATTGGTGTTGTAGAAGGCAAAAAAATTCCATCACACTTACCAACTCTAATGTAACAGGCTACAAAGACAATGGTTTTATGCTATACCAAAGCTTTTTCTGGTGATGCTGAAAGTGGTATTGCCCTGTCTCAAAGCAGAAAAACAACTCACTCACCACCCATGCTACAGGCGCTTTCATCTATGTGAACAACACCACTGCAGAGGTAGACCTTACTGGCAATGCTATCTCTACTCCCAATACTACAACACTAGTGAAAGCAGCGGCCGACTCCCGTTGGGGAAAAACCGGTGAAAATGGCGGTCACCTTACACTTCGCGCCTCCAACCAAGCCTTAAACGGCAATATTGTAGCCGATGCAATTAGCACCATTGCGCTAGACATGACAAATGGATCTAGTTTAGTTGGCGCTATAAACACTGACAATACAGCAAAAAAAATTATACTGAAACTCAGCAAAGACTCTACCTGGACACTTACTGGTGATAGCTATGTAAAATCCTTAACGAACGAAGATACTACAGGAGATAATATTCACTTGAACGGATATAAACTCGTTGTTGCTGATAAATAAAATCAAGAAATAAAAGGGGCAACGTCGACGACGTTGCCTCTTTTATTTTTATGCCGATTTAGAACCATACAAAGATGCATAAGGTTATATCAAAAATTTATCCTAAGAGTTCATGTATGAATTAGTCTATCAAATAACAGCCATATATTGGCCACAATTTTAGTTTCACCGTAGGCTTGTAATTTTCATATTTAATCTTATGCTCTAATATATTTAGGCTTTCTAAATCATCTTCCCAACATTGGAGATCCTCTTGCCTCTTTTTTTCACTCGTAAAGTCATCATCTATTTTTTTACATCTTCAATACATGCTAGTATTTCTGTTCGTTGTTTGTCCACTTCTAGATGGAATTGGTCATGTTGGTTCATAGTCCAAAGACCAAAAATAATAAGGGCCGTAATTTAAGTCACAAGAGCTTTTTAGCCTTTTTCACATTCTTCTAAGAATAACTTGTACTCATCTAATACATAATAGGCATTAAAGATATCAAACTCCCAAATCTCATCATCTCGCTGATATGCAGGATCTCCACCAATCTTAATTTTCTTCAAATAATCAAGGGATTGGATTTTATTTCCTAAATACACATCACAATAAGCTATACAAAGAAGTAATCGCATTCTATTTGGACAGTTTTCAAGTAACTGCACAAAAAAATGGTCTTTTGCTTTTTTTCATATTCTTTTGAGTCCAAATAAACATACCGCATAGCCAAAGTTCATTTCATAATTATCTGATATGCTTCGTCCCTTTTCATAAGTAAGTAAGCTTCTCTCTAATTCCTCTACTGAGCCCTTATCTGCATAAGATGTAAAATGATACAAAGCCAGCCCTCGGTAGGTCTCTATATATGGAGTGTTTAGCTTTACAGCTGCAGATAGATACTCATATTCTTTTTATATTGCCCTCATCATTATAATAAAAAAAGCCAAATTAGTATAAACTTTAGCTTTTTCAACATCATTCAATTCATCACGATATTTTTCTAAGAACTTCTCCAAGATAAGCTGTGAATTTTTCTCTCTCCACGCTTGTGATTCAGCATATGCAAACTCACAAGCAGAATCAACACTATTCGGGCACTCATTAAGGAGAATCTCAGCCTCCCCTTGATTTATATTTTTCATATTACACCTTAACTATTAAACCAATACAATTTAAACTATATAGCTATAATAACATAAATCATGCCCTATGTAGGTATTTGCAAAGCACCATCCCATCTCTTAACTATCTAAGAGATGAATTACATCATCTCTGCTATCGACCTCTCCATACCCGAAATAACTCTTATGAGTAGAAATGACCGCGCAATAGTGACGGTTCCATTCGGTAACCATCCCTAAATAAATATAAAATAAATACCCTCCTATATATGTTCCTGCAGCGACTTTACGTAGGACGGAGCAAAGGGACATATATAGGAGGGTATACCTTTAATATCAAATTGTAGAATGGAACCAAACGGAATGGTATCAAACTACTTATCAAGAGTTATTCAGCCAATCCTTGTTCTCTACCGATAATATCGGCAATTTCTTGACATAAGGATTGTAATGCTTCTTGGTCTGGACCTTCAGCCATTACGCGGATGAGTGGTTCTGTACCAGATGCACGTACCAGTACGCGACCTTCGTCACCAAGTTCACCTTCAGCTGTTACGATAGCAGCTTTGATGATATCGTTTTCTTCCCAACCAGTCTTTGTAGCAACGCGTACGTTTATAAGAACTTGTGGGTATTTTGTCATGATGCCAGCCAATTCAGAAAGTGATTGGCCTTTTTCTTTTACAAGAGCCGCCACTTGAACAGCAGTCAACATACCATCACCAGTTGTGTTATGATCGAGGAAAATGACGTGACCAGATTGTTCACCGCCAATGGAAAGGTCGTGTTCACGCATATATTCCAATACATAGCGATCACCAACAGCAGTAGAAACTGTTTTCATACCAAGTTCTTCAGCTGCTTTGTGGAAGCCGATATTACTCATAACGGTACCAACTACGGTATCGCCTTTGAGCTTACCTTCTTCTTTCAATTTAAGAGCGCATAATAGCATGATTTGGTCGCCATCGAGGACTTGACCTTTTTCGTCTACTAACAAGCAACGATCTGCATCACCATCATTGGCAATGCCTAAATCAGCATGGTGTTGTTGAACAGCTACTTGCAAGCCTTCGATATGGGTAGAACCGCAATGATGATTGATGTTCAAACCATCTGGATTGACATTGATATTGATAACCTTTGCACCAAGACCAGACAAAATTTCAGGACCTACGCTAGAAGCGGCACCATTCGCGCCATCATAGACAATCGTTAAACCTTCAAGGGATGTATCGATTGTATGACGAACAAAGTGAGCATAGTGATGTGCAAGATTTGCATTATACTCTACACGACCAATGCCAGCACCTGTAGGACGAGGTAATTCGTTATCTGCACTTTGACGTACATATACTTCTAATTGATCTTCTACTTCATCTGGTAATTTAAAACCACTACCATCAAAGAATTTAATACCATTATCTGGGAATGGGTTATGAGATGCAGAAATAACAGCGCCCGCATCAAAACCTTGTTGCTTTACAAGGTATGCTACAGCAGGTGTAGGAATGACTCCCGCCATAACTACATTACCGCCTACAGAACAGATGCCAGATGCCAACGCGCATTCCAACATGGAACCAGAGATACGCGTATCTCTACCAATTAAAAATGTAGGATGTTCTTTTTCTTTACCAAAATGTGTTGCCGCTGCACGCCCCAAATGGTATGCCAATTCAGGTGTTAAAAATTCATTAACAACGCCACGTACACCATCAGTACCAAATAATCGAGCCATATTCTCCTCCGTCTACAAACGAATGTATTTCAATCTATGTTGTGTGTATTATATCACACGAGTTTGTACAATTTATAAAATCCAGGTTGAGCTTTCACCATAGCACGTAAATGTATAAATCTATTTGTGAAAGTATCATTCATTAGGTTTTGCATACATGCTCATGCACGCAATCGCCGTTTCTGCACCATCCAAGGCGGCACTCATGATGCCACCCGCATAGCCTGCACCTTCCCCCATCGGGTAAAAGCCACCGACTGTAGTGGATACGCGATTTTCATCACGACCCATACGAAGTGGAGAAGATGTGCGCGTTTCAACGCCGGTCATACAGATTTCAGGGTTATCAAAGCCTTTGATACGGCGTCCCCAATACGGTAAGGCCCGTTCTAAACAGACGATACATAATCAGGTAAACACTGGTGCAAATCGCAATCTACGATATGAGGTTCATAACTATGTATACTGCTTTCAACAGACGGCGCATCAGCCTGGCCTAAGAAAGAACCTACCGTTTGAGCCGGTGCATTAAAGTTTGAACCACCCAATTTATAAGCCTTGCGTTCCCATTCTCGTTGAAATGCCACGCCATCTAAAGGATGGGTACCAAAATCATCAGGGCCTACGTTTACGACGATAGCACTATTTGCAACGCCACTGTCACGGGCATACAAGCTCATACCATTGGTTACAACACCGCCCGGTTCGGATGCAGATGCGACCACTTGCCCACCAGGACACATACAGAAGCTATAGGCCGTACGCCCCGATTCCTTATCATGATATACCAAGGAATACTCAGCAGCCCCTAAACCTAGGCTCTTTGGATCCACACCGTACTGAGATTGATCTATGACATCTTGAGGATGTTCAATGCGAACACCGATAGCAAATGGTTTAGCCACCATATCGACACCGCGTTTAAATAACATTTCATACGTATCTCGCGCGCTATGACCTACACCAGATAAAACTAAAGTCGTATCAATACGTTCCGCACCATTCACCTCGATACCGACCACACGGTCCTGGTCAACGAATACATCGGTTACCTTAGCACCAAAGCGGACTTCGCCGCCCCACTCGATAATGCGCTCACGCATGGCTTTTACCATATGGCGTAATTTATCTGTTCCTACGTGAGGTTTATGCTTGTATAGGATTTCTTCCGGTGCCCCAAATTCTACAAAGTATTGTGAAATTTCATGCAACCGCGGATGTGTGACGCGCGTAGTCAATTTACCATCAGAAAATGTACCGGCCCCACCTTCACCGAATTGAACATTTGATTCCGGTTTAAAGGATCCCGTTTTCCAAAATGTTTCTACATCCTTCGCACGAGTATCTACATCCTGTCCCCGTTCTAATACGATAGGGCGATAGCCTTCACGGGCTAAGTAAAAGGCCGCCATCATACCTGCGGGACCAAAGCCCATCACAACAGGTCTATGTGCTAGAGGTCTATCACCAATGGCAATCGGTTCTGGATCCTCAGGTGTAAATAAGGTAACATCCTTTTGCTTACCTAGTTTCTTAATGATTTTTTCTTCATGTTGCGCCTCTACAAAAAGAGTATACACAAATACAATATTGGGTTTCTTACGAGCATCGACGGCACGCCTCACCACATGAATTTTCTGTATATATCCCTTTAGTTGAGGGTATTTCTTTTCTACTATTTCCTCAATCGTAGCCTTTACGGTAACGGCTACGCGAAGATTTATTATTCTTATCATATCTATGCTTTTCTTTGTATATCCACTGTTACATGAACCGTAGTCATCTTACTAGTAAGGCCATCAGGAATTACTATATTATAGGTACCATCAATAGGTGCCGTAGCATTACTTATATCAATAGATTCCGTCTTTAAGATCCGAAACAGAATCCACCATTTCTTCACGGCCTGTAATTGTTACTTGTACAGGCTTAATCGTAATACCTTTTGACTTCATAACCATCCGCTACTTGACCTACGGTTATTGCCGAAATAGGTACGGCTTTATCTTTTCTAAGTAAATTTAATTCATACTGTGCTTGGCCTTGTGTTGGGCTAATATTTACATCGAGCACATTGCCCGCATTATCCCAAGCTTCCAAATCAGCAACAGCACTAAAGTTTTTAGTTTGACCAGCCACATTAACCTTCATGACAACCCGTGTGGCAGCCATTACTTGTTGTTTACGACCGGATACGGTAACTTCCTTCGGAATGACTGTAACCGATTTTAATGCTACATTATCCGGAATTTGTCCAATTGGCACAATTTCAACAGGTAATTTCTTTGATGCATATTCATCAACATTAATCGTTACTGTATCAGGTTTAATCTCAACTATGCTCATCCCCGATGGTGGATTGAAATGGATGGTTACATTATTTTGTCCCGTCGAAACCCCTGACGCATCTATATAAGCCTTAAGGTTTTCAGACTTTAAGTTAATAATCGTATCGCGTGGCCCACTAAGCGTAACGCGTACATATTGAGGTGCATCCTCTATGATGTAATTAGCTGCCAAATTTTGCACCTGTACAGGCACCGTATAGGAAACCTCCATCACAGGATTTTGGTCGCGCATAATAAAAAACCACATGACGATGGCTGCCAATAATGAAAGTATTTTTGCAGGCCAGTTGCGTTTCAAATGAATCATCATTTCTTGCCACCCCATTTCCACATGCTCGTAATATTTTGACGAGGTCTTTCCATAAATGTACGAAGGGCCTCTTTAATTTGATCTTCTGGTAAGTGACGATAAATATGTCCGCCATAGGTATAAGAAATGACACCCGTTTCTTCGCTGACAACAACGACAACTGCATCTGTTTGTTCAGACAGACCGATAGCCGCGCGATGACGTGTACCAAGTTCGGTACTCAATGTACGGTCCTCGGTAAGCGGCAATAGACAACCTGCAGCCTGAATGCGGCCATTACGGATAATCATAGCCCCATCATGAAGAGGTGTACTAGGAACGAAAATATTTTTAATCAATTCCCGACTGAGTACAGCATCTACGATAATGCCTGTATCAATAAAGTCGTTTAAGCCTACCTCGCGTTCAAATACGATGAGAGCCCCTGTATGTTCACGAGACATAACGCGTGCAGCAGCCATCACTTCATTGATAGCCATGTCCATTTCTTCTTCGTTTACATTCTGTGCTTTACTAAAAATACGGCCACGCCCAAGTTGCTCTAGGGCACGACGTAATTCCGGTTGGAACACGACAGGTAACGCAAAGAGGATAACGGTCATCCCTTGTTGGAGAATCCAGTTAATAACATACAGATTCATTACATGGCTTAAAACATTCAAAATAGCCAAAAATAATAACCCTTTTAGCAAGGCTACAGCGCGTGTATCCTTTAAGAGTTTATACATATAATAAATACCGATAGCAACCGTCAAGATATCGATGAGATCAAGGATTCTAAAGGTATGTATGAGGGCTTCAAAATGCATATGTGCAACTCCTTATACAAAATAATAAGGTACAGCCATTACATTAGCTGTACCTTATATTTTATCGCATTTTATGAGCACTGTAAATTTAAAACAGGGCTATACATTTTGCGTTTTAATCCACACATCCATGCAACCGCCACAGACCATGCCTTCTTTTACGGCTACATCATCATTTAATTTTACTTCGATACGTCGATGCTGCTCCTTCTTCTTCATGGAATCAATAGCACTGAGGCGTATTTCATTTTCTGCGCGCCACCGCCAATAGTGCCAAAAATAGATCCATCAGGGAATACAACCATCGAGGTACCTGCTTTACGAGGCGTAGAACCAGCCGTATGAAGAATTGTTGCCACTGCTAGTGTTTCATCTGTGCGTTGACTCAAATATTCTACAAACTCACGATTCATGACTTACAACTCTCTTTCTGCGTAAAAACTGACCTTGTTTACCTCGTACAACAGCAAGATACTCACTGACGATAGATAAAGCAATTTCCTCTGGTGTTTGAGCACCTAAATCTAGACCAATAGGAGCATAGATCATATCGAGTTCCTCTTGCGTCCAACCTTTGGCTTTCAAATTTTCTAATGCATAATGAATGCGTTGTTGACTGCCCATAACACCCATATAAGTAGGCAGTTGATCTCTCAATTGTTCAAGGCATGTGTTATCGAATTCATGGGCTCTCGTAACGATAATAAATCCATTATATTCATCAAGAGGTAACTTATCTCTAAAATCATCCAAAGGCAAACATTTTCTTGTTACACGCTCATCAAAGAATTCAGGCACCACATATTCAGGTCGATCATCAACAACAGTAGCACGACATCCGATAAATAATAATAAATCCGTAATGGCACGGCTTACATGGCCTGCCCCCAAGGACAAGTACAGATGGATCCTTTTCAACAGGTTCAACAAAACATTCAGTGCTACCAAATACACATAAAGCATTCGGCTTGACTCTATTTAGTGTAAAGCCTTCTATAGCGTCACCATATAATATATCCCCATCCTGATTATAGATAGTTCTATCCCCTTGACGAGGCCCCGATAGGATGGTCACCAAAAATGTTGGCTCCGTCACCTGTAATCGGTCTTTCATAATATCATAAATGCTTTCCATCTTTATTCCTTTCATAGTCCCATGCAGTAACGGCCTCTAAGACACCGCCGCCAACAGCGAGGGATTTGTCAGAAATACTATAACAATGCGATTCCTCACAACGAGCATCCACATCAGCCAATTTAAAATGGTCAGATACGATAAGTCCCGTTTTTAAAACACCCCGTAATGTACCGGTAATCTTAGCCCGCACCGGTTCTTCATCGACATAACCAATCACTTCGTTAGCTTGCACCTCGTCACCAATATGACGTTTAGCTGTAAATACTCCTGCCTTTGGCGAATGAATCACCCGTTCATGGGTATAACCACCCACATTGCCAGGAATCCCCGTATTCGGTTCCGCTTCACCATCATAAATGCAGCGTCCTAAATTATGGCCACGCATAGTTTCGATGACTACATTCACATCGCGGCCAGCGCTAAATCCAGGACCTACACCAATAACAAAGGGTGCATCGAGTCTAGTAGTTCCTACATTCTTTTTAGCCAAAATGGCATCTACAACAACATCCGGATGCAGTTGATCTAATAGCTCTTCATAGGACGATGTTACAACAGGAATCACACCTTGTGATAACGTATCCTGAATTTCACCGATACACACATGACGTGCAACCAACCGTTCAAGAATCATTTCACCGCAATGAACAGCATTACCATAACTCACCTCTCTACGAATCATAGTAGGTATAGCAATTTCATTAACTACTACAGGGTACCCTGCACGTCTCAATCTATAAATTGCACCGGAAGCGATATCGCCGCCTCCGCGCACAAGTATTAAAGGCTTCATACACCCTCACTTTCACGATGTTGCAAATCGTTATAATCCTCTGGCGTATCTATATCAAATCCCCATTCAGGAATAATACTTACATATTCTACAAAATTATGCCCCACACCACGAATGATCGTTCGTCCACCTTGGTCACCCTCGATGTGTTGCAAGTCCTCAAACCAATGGGCACCAAACAAAACGGGATTGCCAGGGTGTTGAGTTGTTCCATATTTAGGTACTACGATTGTTCTATTTGTTTCATCCCTATGCTGTTGAAAGCTAGTAATGAGTTGTTCAACAACCATTGGATTCAGTAACGGTTGATCAGACACCGAGCAAATAATACCATCTAAAGTGCGTGTGCCAAATTTATTCATCAAGTATTTCACGCCTAATGCGATGGATGTACCTTGACCTAAATCAGAACATTCATTATGAATAATGGAAAATCCATACCTACTAGCAATATGGTCAATATCATGGTCCCCACCTGTAACGGCAACCATTGGATAGGTTTTCTAAATTCCATGAAGGATTAGTTTGTTTCCCATCCAATTTGTAATGCATGACATACCGCATCAAGAATCGTCTTTCCGCGCCACGGAAGTAATTGCTTATTTGTTCCCATTCGTCGAGACTGACCTGCTGCTAACAAAACAATGCCAATACGAGGTGTTTCTCGTGAAAGGGCGCCCCCTAAGGGAGCGCTTTCACCTGTCTTATATTCCATTTTGCTACCTAGCGACATTGAATAATGCGACGAATTTCACAACTAGCCTTATACCCATCAGCCAACACAATGGCCGTGATATCACTATCTACCACATGACTTATGAAATCATCAATAATACGATGTTGTACCGTGTCATAACCAGTGCAGAACAAGATTTTCTTGCCCTTACTATATTGGAATAGCCCTTGTTTATGAAGCACGATTTGAGCAAGCATATGAGGTGTTACAATGGCACCTTCTTCGCGATGTACAATGGATTGCACTAATTCTAAATTATGTACATGATCTTCATCAAGGGATGCGCCCAACATTTGAAGGTTCACCACCCCTATAGTCGTCTTTTGTTTGACTTGGGATAACAGGTTCCGTATGTTTTGGTGCCTTAAGCCATTTCTCTTTGGCTCCATCCGCTTCAACAACGATTTGCCAGTTTGGATGTAACGCACTAAGGCCATCTATGCTTTCACAATCTACAGCATCAACCTTAGTTCGTGTAATACCATTAAACCAGGCACCACAATAACCTTGTTGAATACGTTTTGTACAATATTCATCAACATCGTTGATATCCTTTGTATAAATAGGTTCATATTGAGCCACTTGTGATTCATACAACTGTGTTGTAGTCGTCACTACGATAGGTTGTCCTTGCAACCGACCATACTCGACTAGCTTAGATAAGACCGTTGTTTTGCCGCCAGCCCCAACCAATGCGACAATGCCAGGTTGGATAAGACGATTCCAGTACTGCGTTTGTGATGTCATAGCACGAGGCCCCCTTTAGGAATGTAGAAATGGTTATACTTTATATTTCTCGTCCATCCCCATAAATACCTTCTCTGGTGTCATAGGTAATGTACGAATATCCGCACCAACTGCATTTTTTACAGCATGTTGTATTGCGGGACAAGCTGTATTAATAACAATTTCACCGATGGATTTAACACCATATGCACCACTTTCCTCATATGATTCAACAAAGGCTGTATGTAATTCACCAATATCTTGACGTGTAGGAATTTTATAGGTCATAAAATTATTAGTTTCTAAACGACCATTACTAGAGTATCTAACGTCTTCATACAAAGCCATACCAATAGCTTGTACTGCGCCTCCTTCAACCTGTACACGCGCTAGTTTAGGATTCACAACGGTACCACAGTCTACACAATTATACATATGTAACGGTATAATTTGTCCCGTTTGTTTATCTACCTTAACTTCAGCAATAGACGCCATGAATGGTGGTGGAGAGGTGTGACTACCCCATGTTGCGAACCCCGTTAATTGTTCGGATGTAGTTCCGACTAATAGCTTAGGCGCTAATTCTTGAACGGACATTTTCTTTGTACCGTCCTTAGTCGTACCTACTAAGCCATCAAAATCAATATCTTCTGGTTTAACATCCATAAATTGCGCTAATTTATGGATTATCTTTTCTCTCAGTTCTTCAGCCGCCATTTTCGCCGCAGTACCCGTTACATAGGTCGTGCTCGATGCGTATGAACCCGGATCAAATGGTACGATATCCGTATCAGATTCGACAACCGTCATAGATTCCATAGGGCAACCAAGGGCTTCACAAGCCATTTGTGTAAGAATTGTATTAGCCCCCATCCCCATATCGGAAGAGCCCGTATACAATGTGTAGTTACCATCATCGCCAAGACGAATTTCTACGGATGCTACATCGATATTAGCAACACCGGACCCTTGTAAAGCAAGAGCCATCCCCAAACCGCCGCGATAGCGCTCATCAATGTCCCAACTATGAGGACGCTCATCCCAACGAGCCATTTCCTTAACCTTATTTACGGTTTCTTGGAATAGTCCAGAATCCATAATTTCATCAGGATCATATACTAAGCTGCGTTCACCGGCAGCAATTAGATTCTTTTGACGAAGTTCTGCTGGGTCGATTCCCATTTCATCAGCTAATCGGTTAACAGCACACTCCAACGGCCACAAAGCTTCTGTAGCGCCATAACCACGAAGGCTCCGCCCGGCGTATGGTTCATGTAAACCCCTTCGGTGCCATAGTGTACTGCTTTTGCCTTGTTATACAATGGCACGGATTTATGTTCCCCCGCTGTGGTTGTCGTAAAGCAGTGGGTTGCATGAGCACCTGCATCGGTAATGGAGTCCATGTCAATAACTTGGATAATACCATCCTTTGTAGCACCTACGCGAATATACCATTCACGAGCATGACGTGTAGTAGAACAAGTTTGTGCTTCCGTTCTATCATATAGCAAATAACATGGCTTTTGTAATTTCCAGGTTACAAATGCTGTCATCAATTCGGTACAAGCCGTTTGTTTCGATCCAAAACCACCGCCAATGCGAGGTTTAATAACGCGGATTTTAGATGCAGGAATTCCTAGTGCTCGCGCAATATGACGGCGCACATGGAACACGATTTGCGTAGAGCTAACGATGACAATACGGCCTAAATGATCAATATAGCCAAAGCTTTGGAATGGTTCCATTGCAGATTGACGCGTAGCTTGATCGAAATATGTGCCTTCTACGACATAATCGCATTTAGCAAGTTCCCCTTCAATATCACCAACACGCTTATGATACGATACACAAATATTGCGTTTATAGTCTTGTCCTACCGGAATGTGATTGAGAATATCATCTTCTGGATGAACTACTGTTTCATGGTCCATAGCCGTGCGTAAATCAAGCACCGGTTTTTGCACCTCGTATTCAACCTTAATGAGAGGCATCGCCTTCAATGCAGTAGCTTCATCTTTAGCCACGACGAGGGCCACTTCATCACCTACATAGCGAACTACAGAATCGAGAATCAACGCATCATAGGCAGATGGCTCTGGATAGGTTTGACCTGCCAAAGTAAAACGCGTATTCGGTACATCTTCATAGGTAAAAATAGCCTCTACACCAGGGACTAATTTAGCTTTAGATGTGTCAATGGATTTAATTTTCGCCTGTGCATGGGGACTACGCAACACCTTAATAATGAGGGCATCTTTTGGCACAAAATCGCCTGTATAAGAAGGTTTACCACTGAGTATACCCTTGGCATCGACTTTATCATAAGACTTACCAATGTGCTTCATTATAAACCTCCTTGTAGATACTTACGAACACCGCGGAGCTGCGACTCATAGCCGGTGCAGCGACAGAGATTACCAATCAAGTATTCTCGGATTTCATCATCACTAGCATTAGGATTTCTACGCTTCAATGCGATAGCGCTCATCATCATACCGGTAGTACAGAAACCACATTGGTCAGCCCCTTCAGAAGCAAGACAATCTGCTAATAATGAGGCTTCCGCTTCAAGACCTTCGAGGGTTGTAATGGAATGGCCTGGCGCACGAAATGTAGGATATGCACAGGATAGCGTGATTTCATCGTCGACCCAAACAGTACATAAACCACAGTTTGTCGTATCACAGCCACAGCGTACGCTATAATAGCCTAAGTTACGCAGCGTAGTTAATAGCATTTCATCCGTTGGCACATTAACGATTACATTCTTATTATTAATATTCAATACTAATTCCATTATTGTGCCACCTCCTTAACTAACCGACGAACCATGGCTTTAGCCATCTCAATGCGATATTCCTTGGATGCATGAGAATTTTTTTTTGATACACTAATTCCTCTGATGCAATCCGTGCTGCCTCATCTAATGCATCTAATCCTTTTTCTGAAAGCAAAGGCACTAGCTTTCTCAGCCAATTGTGGCGCACCTGGACGGGTCCCGATATAAACTTCATAGTTTGTATCATCACGGCGAATAGAACCGGTTAAATACGGAAAAGTCACCACGAGAAATGCGCAACGCCTCAACCGCAACAGGCACTTCGCGTTTAGGGGATGCGAATTTCAACTAAAATATCGCGTTCCCGATAATTCATATAATCCTTCATGGACATACGACCACCTTTATAGGTTACGATGTCTGCATGAACAGCTAACAAGGCGGGAATAATATCAGAGAACCCAAATTTACTAGCCACGGAACCACCCATGGTAGCCATATTTCTAAATTGGACGCCTAAAATTTCCTTAATTCCATGCACTACGGCGCCACCACAAAATTGTTGTAACGGTTCAAACCGTTCTACATCACCTTGTGTCGCCATGGCACCAATAACAAATTCGTTATCTTCTTCACGAACATATCGTAAATCTAATCCTGCCATATCGATTACTGCAGGCCATGTACGGCGACCTAAGCGCAGCCAACACCCACCAGCAAGCATCGGTGCCGTCTTATTTTTTACGGCCATTTCATAGGCCTCTTCCACCGTCTTCGGTTGTAATACTTTCAAAAAGGCTAACATAATCTATCCTCACAATGGTATACTAAAAACAATCATTATCTTAAGCCATTTCCTATTAGCAATGTTGCCATAAAACCTTTTATTTTTGCTTATATATATAATTGTAACAACTATTACATCGTAAATCTATGACAAACAATATAAAATTACAAGAAGTTTGCAAACAATTACATATACCCGTAGTGGGCACCACGTCATGGCCACTCCCTATAGAGGCCCGTGAAATTTTGCAGGAATCCAATCCCTGTCCATTCACAGCAGCCGACATAGACGAACGACTGATAGGCACAACAGACTTTATGCCACACAGCGCCATCGTCTGTCTATTTCCCTATCATGTGCCACATGAAGGTCCTACGAATCTATCCCGTTACACGTGGGCCACTGATTACCATCTAGTTGTGACAGACTATTTACAACGCCTCGTAGATGAACTTAAAACGACTGCCCCAGATGCATCATTCTCTATCCATTGCGATACGAGTCCCTTGGCTGATCGATATATGGCGTATTTAGCAGGCCTTGGGTTCTATGGAAAAAATAAATGCTTTATCAATCCAACTTGGGGTTCTTATATCGTCATCGGTACTGTGCTCACCACATTAGAATTCGAGTCCAATACGCCTATGACCGATACGTGTATGGGCTGTAATCGGTGTATTACATCCTGCTTAGGTCAATGTCTAGATGGCAATGCATTTAATTACGCCACCTGTAAAAGCTATTTAACGCAAAAAAAAGGCGATCTCACCGATGACGAACAAGCCATCATCAGGAAATCACCCTTAGTATTCGGTTGTGATGTGTGCCAAGAAGTATGCCCCCATAATAAGGACTTACCTACAACACCCATTATTGAATTTCAATCTATCGAACCTTATGTGGATGTTGATGAATTAGAGTCTATGACCAATAAGGAGTTTAAGACAAAACACGGCCATCGAGCCTTCTCATGGCGCGGTAAAAAGATATTGATACGCAATCAGGAATATATTACAAAACCTTAATACTACCTACTATATTTTATAGTAATTAAGTTTATCCAAGGACTCACTCAAGGCCGGTACATATTCTTCGATGAACATGTCCACCTCTGGCATATTTAGAGCTTTCAACTTGGCCAAAATCGTATCGTGCGCCTCCTTGAATTCATCATTGCCCGCATGTAATTCATTGACACATTTCATATACGCAGATAATGTATCAGCTGCTTTCACAATCGGCCATTCAGGCAATGTTTCAGCATCTACAATGTACGGTTTATAAACGGATTGCAATCGTTTCGGCAATGTGCTTAACATTTTTTCTTGCGCTAAGGTTTCCACCTCGCCATACAAGGAACGAAGCTTAGGATCAAAGTATTTAATAGGCGTCGGCATATCCCCCTGTAAAGATTTCACTCACCTCATGGTACATGGCAATGACGGCCACCATGTTAATATCTAAATTTCCACCGAAATATTCATTTTTAAGAGCCGCCAAATTATGGGCTACCATAGCTACCTCAAGGCTGTGTTCTTGAATATTTTCTGTTTCCGTATTGCGCATCAAGCTCCAACGGTTAATAAAGCGCATCCGTTTTAAAAAAGCAAAAAATGAACTCATACATATCCCCCTTACAATGAAGGTCCCACCAGAAGGTAGGACCTTTTATAGTATGTATAACTAAATAGTTATGATATTAAATGACACCGCGTAATTTAAAGCCATAGTCTAGGAACTGAACGGCCTCATTCCAACGGTTGTCATCATTGAGCATCACCACAATCATAGTGTGCCCATTTCGCGTAGCCGATGCGATTAAACATTCACCAGCCGCATTTGTAAAGCCCGTCTTTAAACCATTAGCACCAGGATATTTATTGCGGATAAAATGGTTTGTAGTGCGAATCGTTTCAGGCGCACGGTTTTGATAAGGCACCTTATAGTAATCATTGGCCACCTTGTCGCGGAACATTTGATATTTCATCCCATAAGCTGCAATCAAAGCCAAATCTCGTGCCGTCGAATGATGACCCATTTGGGTCAATCCATGAGGGTTGAGGAATACGCTGTTTTTAGCCCCCGCCTTAGCAGCTATGCGATTCATATCCTTCGCAAAATTTTCTACAGACCCACTTACGTTCTCTGCCACCACTACGGCCGCATCATTACCAGATGCTACCATCATACCTTCAAGAACACCTTCCAAGGTGATTTGGTCGCCTACTTGTATACCAAGATTAGATTCTTCCATGCTCGTCGCATAGGGACTAATCGTAGCTAACTCATCTAATTGCGTTCCTTTTAACTCAAGTGCTGTTAATAAGGTTACCATTTTCGTAGTACTTGCCGGATGCATCCATTTATCGGGATTCTTGGCAAATAAAATCTCCTTATTATCCGCATCAATGAGTACCACGGCTTCACCAATGGTAGATGGTGGCGTAGGTGCAGTACCATGAGCAACAGTACCTAAGAGCATGGCACCTATGAAAGCTAACGCCAATATAAAACGTTGCCATACTAAGTGCCTATGCATTATTAAATCTCTCATATCAATCTCTTTCTACATATTATTAACTTGTAAATTCATGATTTATCAGATTTCTTGATTCGTGGTAGTTACTTTTTTCTTAGTTTCTTTAATTTCATCTGTAGCAGTATCTGCATTTTGTATATATACAACACGTTGTGGATATGGAATATCTATACCATGCTTATCAAAAGCATCTTTTACATCGGACATAATACTATATCGAACCTCAAGAAACTGACTAGTTTTAACTTCTGCAAACGCAGAAATACGCACAGAGTTATCACCAAATTCAGAAATACCAATCTCCATATATTTAGCATTTAGAATACGTTTATCCTTGGCAAAAACGTTCTTTAATATCTTAATTGCTTCATGATGGTCGTTATTATAGCCAATATCAAAAACGAAAGGAATGACACGAACCTTTGTATTGGTAATATTCGTAACGTTTTGTGATGTAAGCACTGAGTTTGGTATATAGATTTGTTTTTGATCCTTTGTCACGATGATGGTATACATAAATTGAATCGCCGTAACACTACCTACAACATCACCTACTTGGATAACGTGGCCTGCGCGAAATGGTTTAAATATTAAAATCAATAATCCAGATGCCAAGTTTGACATATTATTTTGTAATGCCAAGCCGATACCTAAACCAAAGGCCCCAAAGGCAGCCACAAAGGATGTAGTAGGAACACCAATTTGATTAAGACAGATTAATAATAAACCTACAAGCAATACATAATTAATAATTTGAGATACAAAGCCCATTGCGGCAGTATCATAGTTGGCCCGTGTCATAACACGAACGGCAAAATTTTTAATCCACCGAATAATATAGCGGCCTACAAAAAATATAATAAGAGCAAGCAAAATATTGCCGGCTTGGCTAAAAAACCATTCTCTTAATTTTAACAATACATTGGCATCTTTAAATAACAGCTCTGATGCGGTTGCTAAGAATTCGTACATGTATACCCCCACAATGCTTAAGGTGACTTACTCAAATCTATGGTAAACATATGATATAATTTCACATGTAAATATTATGTATTATAAACAACTTATATGAAGATAATAAAATATTACCTTTTATTATAGCTTTATATTCTATATCTAACAATGATAAACTAGGGAGTCCTATATGTCTAATAATCCATACACAGCGCCAGATGAATTAATAACGGGCGGTCATGTCACTAAAGAATGTAACTCTGTAACCGTACTCTTTGACGACATTCACTATTCCTTGAGCAGCGGTCAACTAAATGGAGGCTTTCACCATACATTAGGTGTACGTAATCAACAATTAACCTACCATATTGAAACAGAAAAAGATCTACCAGGTGGCTCTGTAGCAAACTATTTAGCTCAAGAATTTGAGCATATCGATGTGCCTGTACATTTCAGCACTGCACTGTTAACCTCTGCTACACCATCCCTTCATGCGTACACAATGGTACAAGAAAGTGATACAATCGTTGAAACCATTGTCACCGGTGGTTATAAGAAAACGGCCCATCGTGCAGGTACAGGTTATTGTTATGAAGAAAAAGATGGTGAATTCCACACTCCTGGCACAATTAATATCCTCGTATTCACCAACAAGGCCTTAACAGATAGTGCGATGGTGAAAGCCATCATGACGATTACCGAGGCTAAAACAGCAGCATTACAAGATTGGAAGGTAGAAAGTACCAAGGACTTCCCCAAATACAATACACATATAGTTCACAGTTTAGCAAAAGAAACGAATACCTCCGCTACTGGAACTGCTACAGATGGCATCATCTTAACCATCAATGCAAATGGCGATGTATTAACTGATGCAGGGATCCTATTCCTATTCGGCGACACATTAGCCAAAAGCTGTATACCTAGGTGTACAACGAGCATTAGAAAATGCCATCGGTACCGAATGATTTATACAAGCAAAAGGCCCTTTGTGAATAATCACAAAGGGTCTTTTTATATCTGTCTCCTCCGCATACAATCGCTTGTAAGGGTTAGTATTCTTTAAAGATTCGTTCCAAATCCTTGCAAGTACGTTCCTTTTGTAAGGCCAACATCAACAAGATACGAGCCTTTTGAGGTGACAAGCTATCACATACAAAATAGCCTGCCTCCACATCTTGGGGAACCTTAGATACTATACCACTCCCCGTTCTGGATGCGCGTACAACAGGTATTGGTAAATTGGATGTTACCTTGCGGATAGGTTGCGGTATCGTACCATGGCCTAAGCCAGCTAAGATCAAACCCGATGGGTTCGTTGCCACTATGGCAAGCCCCATAATTTCTTCGATACCTGCATAACAGGTTAAGATTTCAACACGTGGTAAGTCATCGTCCTCTGGCAAGCCAAACTCAGATTCCATCGTATGCTTACGCAACGGACACATATAGTATTGGGCTATACCATCTTGTACAATACCAAGATGACCTGCATTAGGACTACCAAAGGTTGCCACGTTAGTTGTATTCATTTTCGTTACATCACGAGCACCATCAATATAGCCATTCATAACTACCAGTACGCCCTTATTATATGATTCTGGTGTTCGAGCCACTTGTATAGCTTGCAACAAATTAATAGGGCCATCGGCACTGATAGCTCCTGCTGGACGCATCGAACCAGTTATAACGATAGGCTTATCAGTATGGACAGTAAGATGCAAAAAGTACGCAGTTTCCTCCATACTATCCGTGCCATGTGTAATAACAACACCCGCAATATCATCATTATCCACACATTTTTGTACTAATTTTGATAGACGGACCCATTGAAATAGCGTTATATCTGAACTTTCAATATTACAAAATTGATTGCACACAAAAGGTCCATAATCTCTAACGCCAGGTACAGAGGATATAATTTCTTCTAAGGGCAATACACCTGCTGTATATCCCGTCAAATCAGTATCCGAAGCACCTTGTCCCGCAATGGTACCACCAGTACCAATGATTGCAATTTTCTTAGTCATCTTATCCTCCTATAGGTATCATAATGTAGAAGGTTTAAAGGAAGGCATTAATTCAAGTTTATGCCGATTAATTCGTTGTAGATAATCAATGCGCTCCTTCGTTTGTATATCTTCAATTTCTCCGGTTCGAATATATCGATCGAGAACGGCATAGGTAAATCCTAGTTTATCCTCATCAGATTGACCACTGAGCCCATCACTAGGCGTTTTGTCTACTAAATGACGCGGAATATCCAAAAGTCGTCCAATTTGACGCACCTCTTCAACCACGAGATTCGCCAATGGACTAAAGTCACCTGCTGCATCGCCAAACTTGGTAGAGTAGCCCACATAGTCTTCAGAGCCATTACATGTATTAGCAACACGTGCACCATATAACAAATTTTGACCTACCGCATATAATGTGGCCATCCGCAAACGAGGTGGCGTATTAATTTCTGCATCTCGCGCTAAAGCTGTACGGCCCGTTACATTGGAAAAGCCCTCTCCTTGTACAATGGCCTTCGTTAATGCACGATAGGCATTACCAATATTCACAATCATATAGGGGATACCAAGATGCGCCACCACCTCTTTGCATCATCTATATCGGATTGTACATCATTTGGCATAAGGACGCCTACAACGCGTTCTGCACCAAGCGCCTCCTTACAAAGAGCGGCTACTACGCTAGAATCCTTACCGCCCGAAATGCCGACTACAGCGGAGCATGCAGGTCCATTTTGTTCAAAATAGTCCCGAATCCACGCCACTAATTCCTCTTTTGTTCGTTCTGGATGTGTAAGCATAGGCCCTCCTATTTTTTACGACCAATACGATTCAATAAGTCCATCTTCATATGGTAATAGTCAGGGCTCATATCTAGATAGTGACGATGTGGATTTTCAAAGCGTTGTTCTTCCGGCCAAATCTCATGAGTTAATTGTTCTTGTACATAGGCGCGTATCGATTCCAATGTTGGGGATGGTACGATTTGCTTGCCCCCTTTAATCATGAATTCCTGCATATTTTTAAATGTACAGTTTTCATAATACAATTCTCTCCACGGCTTTTCTGGATCGATATAACGATATGGTTTGTCTGTGGATGGCACTTCGCCAGGTAATGTCAATAATTCAGCAATAGCGCGACCATCTTCATTATAAACGCGATATACCTGTTTCAATCCAGGATTGGTAATCTTTTCCACAGACTCAGAAATCTTAATGCGCGGTTCCCATACGCCGCCTTTTTCAACGCCTGCAATCTTGTATACAGCACCGAATACAGGATCCGTTTTCGACGTAATCAATCGTTCCCCTACACCAAAGATATCAATAGGGCCACCTTGATTTAATAAGGATGAAATCGTATATTCATCAAGGCTATTAGATGCCATGATCTTGCAATCGTTCATCCCCGCATCATCGAGCATACGACGCGCTTGCTTAGCTAAATATGCTAAGTCACCAGAATCGAGGCGGATGCCTTTTAATCGATGACCATTCGGTTCCAAATATCCTTGGCAACCTTAATGGCATTTGGTACACCCGATTCTAATACATTATAGGTATCCACCAAGAACACAGCGCTGTCCGGATACACTTCAGCATAGGACTTGAATGCTTCATATTCAGAATCGTGGTACATAACCCAACTATGTGCCATGGTACCATTTACAGGAATCCCAAATTGTTGTCCCGCTAGAACTGTGGCAGTCCCATTGACACCGCCTATGAAAGCCGCCCGCGCACCATATACAGCAGCATCTACATTGTGAGCGCGACGAGCCCCAAAATCGGATACAATGCGCCCATCGGCGGCGCGCACGATGCGGTTCGCCTTTGTAGCAATAAGCGATTGATGATTAATCATGGTAAGCACTGCTGTTTCCACAATTTGTGCGTCGATAAGAGGTGCTACGATGGTCATAATCGGCTCATTAGGATATATGATGGTACCTTCTTTGAAGGCATATACATCACCGGTAAATTTGAAGTTGCGCAAATACTCTAAAAATTCATCACTAAATAAATGCAATGATTTAAAATACGCCATATCCTCCTCATCGAAATGAAGATTCAAAATGTATTCTAAAACTTGTTCCAATCCGCCAAAGATAGCAAATCCACCTTTGTCCGGATTGCGACGGTAAAATACGTCAAAGGCAACGCGGTCTGTATTGTCTTGTTTCGTAAAGTACCCATGAGCCATGGTCATCTCATAGAGATCCATAAGCATACTAATGTTGCGACGTTCATGTTGCATACTTTCACCATCCTATATAAATAAAAGGTATATAATACAGCGCGTTCGTTATACATTACGCATGATACTATTATAAACTATATACATCGTCTTTTCTATTCATAGTACATGTGATATAACTATATTATAGATAATAATTACTTATTAACTAATGAATAAACATGAATAATCTCATAGCAACTAAGATAATTAGAATTATATGGGATATATTTTCAGAATGAGAGGTGCCAAATGGACGCAATCGTTCAAGCAAAACGCGTATTAGAAATATTTAAAGAAATGAGCCAAATCCCACGTGGATCTGGCAACGAAAAGGGCATTAGCGATTACATTGTCAATTTTGCTCACAATTTAGGTCTCGAAGCTACACAAGATAGCGAATGGAATGTAGTCATCAAAAAACCAGCTACACCAGGCTATGAAAATCGTCCAGCCGTCATCCTTCAAGGTCATATCGATATGGTATGCGTAAAAGGTCATGATTCCAGCCATGATTTTACAAAAGATCCAATCGCCAACATCATCGAAGGTGAATGGATGCACGCCGATGACACTACATTGGGTGCAGATAATGGCATGGGCGGCGCTATGATTTTAGCAGTCCTAGAAGATAAGAACCAACAACATGGTCCACTACAAGTATTGTTCACAACTAACGAAGAAACAGGTATGGATGGTGCTGCAGCGGTAAAAGAAGGTCAAGTAACAGGTGACTATCTAATCAACTTAGACACTGAAGTGGAACATGAGTTCTGCGTGAGCTGCGCTGGCGGCTGCCACGTTAATGTATCCATCCCACTATTGCGCGAAAATAATCTACCTGGTTATGATGCAGGGCTTTCACTAACAGTAAAAGGTTTAAAGGGTGGTCATTCCGGTATCGAAATCATTGAACAACGAGCTAATGCAAACCAAGTACTTGCTCGCGTTCTTTATGATTTAGAAAAACAATATTCCTTTAATCTAGCTTCTTTCGTAGGTGGCGTTAAACATAATGCGATTCCATCTAAAGCGGTTGCAACCATGTCTGTACGCAACGATGATATAGAAGCGATTAAGACCCTTATCAAATTCTACGAAAAAGAATACAAACATGAATTTGCAATCAAAGATCCTGATTTAACATTCGTAGTGGAAGAAATTCCTACACCGGCAACAGTGTATGCTGATGATACAGCAGAAGCCTTAATTTCCTACCTCTATCTTGCAGAAGATGGGGTTCACTCTATGAGTCAAACCATCGAAGGGCTTGTAGAAACATCAGATAATCTCGCTATCGTTTCTGAAGGCACACATACGATAGACATCCTCGTATCAGTTCGTAGCTCTAATAAAAACAGCTTAGAATACTTAACTAAAAAATTATTACTCCTTGCTGATACATTAGGTGTTTCTGCTACCCGCAGCGGTGGTTATCCTGCATGGGAATACGATAAAGGCTCTAAACTAGAAGAACAAGTTATCGCACTTTACAATACCATGTCCGACACCCCTGCCCGCGTGAATGCAGTCCATGCAGGCCTAGAATGTGGCTTATTAAAGAATGTTTTACCAAATACTGAAATGATCAGCTTTGGTCCAACAATCATTAGCCCACATACAAATATGGAACGCGTACATCTACCTTCTGTAGAACATGTATATGTATTCCTTAAAGCATTACTAGAAAAATTACAATAATTTTTCAAAGTTTTACAAAATAATATTTATTCAAATAAGCGTATGTACTCATATATATCCTATGAGGCATACGCTTTTTTGTAAAATCAACGTTATAAATATATAAACATGTTCACATATACTCATATTAGTATAATATTATCAATTTTTCTTATAAATCGCTTATTACTTAACTTTGTGAAACTATTGTTCATACCCTTATGGGTATTTTTATATGTTATGTAAGAGTAGTATACTATGTTTACATTTACAAGGGAGGCGTATTATGATACCAATTACGATCATATCCGGATTCTTAGGAGCCGGAAAAACAACGTATCTACAACATATATTAAACTGTCGTAACACCAATGAACGTATATTAATTATAGAAAATGATTTTGGTGAAACCAGTCTCGATGCAAAGCAATTATCCACATCGGGCGCAACTGTACGTGAAGTAACATCCGGTTGTATTTGCTGCAGTCTCCAAGGCAACTTTAAAAATGCCCTTAATCGATATTCTATCTACGCAAGATATCGATCAAATCTATATAGAGCCATCTGGGGTGAGCAAATTAAGTGAAATTTTATATACTTGTGACGATGACGATATCACCAGTAAAGCCTATATCAGCATGATTATTACAATCGTAGATGCTATGCAGGCACCTATGGCAATTAAGAACTTTGGTCCCTTCTTTAAAGACCAAATAAAACACTGTTATGCTATTCTACTTACTCACATAGAGGATGAAAAACAGGTTGAAAAAGCAAAACAACTCATCGTTGAATTAGCACCACATACACCAATTTATACCGATGTAGATGCACTTCAACAGGATATACACCAACTAAAATCTAATACTCATAAGGCACATGAACATGATTCCGAAACCTGCAGTTGCCATACATGTAACGACAGTGAGGATTACAACGGTGCTCACCACAACAATCACAGTCATCATGGCCATGACGGCCACCATCATGAGCACCAACCTTTTGTGAGCTATACATTCCATAATCTACAAACCCTCACTCATACGCAATGGATTGATTTTTGTAATAAATTACCGTCTACAGTACTACGTGTTAAAGGTATCGTTCCTACCACTTCAGGACCTATGGAATTACAATACACCCTCCAATCCTGTTCTCTTACAGATACGCACTTAAAGGACTACCACCTAGTTGTTATTGGCACCGATATAGACATTTCATCCATACAGGAGAAAGTGTGTAGTGCATCATGATTCCTGTATATATCGTAATGGGCTTATTAGGCTCTGGTAAAACCTCCCTAATCAATGTAGAGCTACGAGAACGAAAGAAACTTGGCTCTACAGAAATTATCAGCTTTGAAACAGGTAATACAGAGTTTATAAAAAAGCCTTTATCGATTGAGCCAGATGATATAGAAGAAAATCTACATCATGTAGTACAACAGATACAGGATTATCTTTCTACGACAACGCCGAAAGAAATATGGGTTGAATGGAATGGCATGTTTTCATTTCAACAATTAGAACGCATCTTCTTCAATTCAATTCTAAAAGAATTCTGTCATCTAGAACGCGTCATCTACACAGCAAACAGCAACAGTATAACATCTATGATACAGGCACTAGGGGATAGAGTTGTATCGCAACTATACAGCGCCGATTATATTATGTTATATGCGAATGATACGACACAAACCAAAGCAGTAAAGAAACTCTTACAATCCTACAATCCGGAATGTTCCATATTAGTCAATCCCACTACAAAAGACATCCACAATAAACTAACTAAACCGATATGGCCATGGTCGTTGTACAGTATTGTGGCTATATTGACATTATATATATTACTGGTCACTGTATTCCGTCATAGCATTTCCTATTCCATCCATCAAGTTTTGGCCATTGCATCAGGCATTATTTTTGAAGGGATACCGTTTTTATTGTTAGGAACCATCATTTCTTCTGCTATCACACTATTGGTACCGGATCGTTGGCTAATGCGTTATCTGAAAGCAGACTCTATTAAAAGCTATGGCATCGCCATTGGTAGCGGTCTTGTATTACCTATCTGCGATTGTGCTACTATTCCTATGTTTAATGCATTATTAAAGCGTGGTATCCCTCAACATATAGGATTATTGTTTATGCTCGCAAGTCCTATTATGAACCCCATCGCATTATTAGCAACCTATTATGCATTTCCAGATACGCCACAAATAATACTAGCTCGCATAATTGGTGGTATATTAATCGCATGTATGGTGGCCCTCACATTTAAATGGAAACCACACAAATTATCTACCATCACTAACAATTTACCTCAGCCAAAAGATTATCAGTATGGTTCACCAAATCAAGAAGGCAATAAAAAGAAAATCTTTCTATTGCACATAGAGCGTGAATTCAGTCAATTACTTATTTACTTCTCTGCAGCAGCTTTCACATTAGCCCTATTCCAAGTATGGATAAAACCTACCTTCTTCTCTGGTTCACTCGATGTAGCCACACCTATTGCTAATGCATTATTACTAGCTTTAGCTTTCCTCTTCTCCCTATGTTCTACATCAGATGCCATTATAGGCCGTTCGTTAAGCAATTTATTTCCTATATCAGCAGTTCTTGGTTTCCTATGGTTAGGTCCTATGATTGACATCAAAAACGTATATATGTTACGTCAGTATATCTCAACATCATTTATACTTCGCTTAGTTATTACTATAAGTATTATTACGTATATCATGACATTGCTATTTCAATTTTTATTTAATGTATAAGGAGAACAGACTATGTTATCAGAACTACGAAACAAAGATATACTCAGTGTCATCAAGGGTCTGCTATATACGGCATTAGGTATTAGTTTTTTATATCTACTCATTACGGGCCAATATAAATTATATGTGGCTCCTCGATATGAATTATTTTTACTCTTAGCAGGTATAGCACTGTTATTGGGAGGCATTATTTCAATCCTTTGGTCCCCAAATAAACAATATAAACATAATTGGCGCTCTATTACACCAATCATACTTCCTCTTGTGTTATTTGTGGTTCCACCAATTTTATCGCCTAATTCTGTACAAGTAACTGGAAATACAGCCGCCACAGAAGATACTAATGATTTTAATTTTTCTCAAGACGATATTGGCGAAGTTATTACAATCAATAATGAGGCCAAAGATCCTGGCATTTCAAAATCTAAAAAGGAAATCGTATTAAACTCGGATAACTATTATCGCACCATCGTTGCACTCGGTTCTAAACCAGAGGAATATGTAGGGTACAAAATCTATATGACAGGTTATGTTAACCGAGAAGACAATACATTAAAATCCAATGAGTTTACACTTTCACGTATGGCCATGGCTTGCTGTATTGCAGACGTCTCCCCTATTGGTCTAACAATGCATAAGAATGATGGAGATTCTTATAGCAATAAACAATGGGTAACCATAGAAGGCACTGTATCCACACGAGACTTTCACGGGCGCAAGCAACCATACATAGAAATCAACAAAACAAAAGATGCACAAGAAATTTTAGGATATGTATATCCATAGCATAGTAAAAGGGCTACCACAAATGTGATAGCCCTCTATTACTATTTTGTATATATTATCGCAAATGGCCTATAATACGTTTCCCCATCACAGCAGCTACAGCACATAAAAATACGTCAGGCCCAACAGGAATCAAGAAACAAGACCAGATAACAGCCCACCAACCAATAGGTGTCCCTAAATATACATTCATTATCATATATAAATAGATCATGCCAAAACCATATACAATAAGCAGATTGATAATAGCACCAATGAGCAATGTTTTAACAGAATGTGTTGGTGAAAGCTCGCTAAAGCGACCCACTACATAAGCGCCAACCATAAATCCAATCAAATAGCCGAATGTAGGTTGCAATACATAGCCTGGCCCGCCGCCAGATGTAAACACAGGTACACCGATAAGTCCCAATATAATATAGATCCCTACACTAATGGCACCGAGGCGGCTGCCTAATATAATACCAGCCAGTGTAGTAAATAAAATCTGCAGTGTAAATGGACAGTTTGGAAGTGGCACACGAATAAATGCACCGGCTGTAATTAATGTTACAAATAAGGCTGTCATTGTCAACTCTCTTGTGCTGAGACGTCGATTGGAAATGGAACTCATGGTATACCTCCATTAATAGAATAAAAGAAACCTATCTAAACAAACTACATATCTATTCAAGGTTATTAAACCATTCCATTTTATTTATGTCAACCATATATACTTATATTAAGTTTACATTATGCAAAATATGCAAATAAAAAAAGAGGATATACATAATGTATGTCGAATATATTATGTATATACCTAAAAATAAGTATATAGTTTTAGTTTTTTTTTCATTTTATATTCATTTTGTGATATTAAATTATGTATAAGTAGATTGAGTAAAATCTACTTGCACAATTGCTTTTGAGCAAAATCCTTTTATGGAGGTAATTAACATGAAAAAAGTAAATAATTTGTCTAAAGTATTATGTGCTCTTGGCGTAAGTACTGTATTGATTGCAGGCGTAGCATCTGCAGCTCCTGCTTACCCAGCTCCTAGTTCCTGGAATGGTGTTGGTAGCGTAGCATCTCCAATGCAAAGTAGCGAAATCGACTACGTAGGCGCTGTTACTACATTACATCGCTACTATCCAGATGCAATGGTAACTTCTATCTCCTATGATGCAAAACATCATCCAACTTACGAAGTAGAAGCATATACTAAGACACAAAAAGTGGAAATGAAAATCGATGAAGCAACAGGTCAAGTTGTTTCCAATCAAGCAAAATCCATTAGTGCATGGAACAAATTAAAGAAATCTCACAGCTTTAATCCACAAAACTCCATCACACCAGAATCTGCTGAAACAAGAGCTATCGAACGCGTAGGCAGCGATTTCCAAACAATGGAATGGGAATTGGAAATGGACGGCAACAAACTTGTCTACAAACTAGACATGACTAACGGCGGCGACAAAAAAGCAGACGTTAAGATCGATGCTATTTCCGGTAAAGTTCTCAGTGCTAAAGTAAAAACTACAAAATACTAAGCATAACCCATATATTATATAGATACACCTAACCACTATATAATATATCTCTCCAATTTCTTAACACACTCATAAAACTAAACACTCATAAAAACTATACACACATAAAACAAACCCTTTTAAACACACATATACACATATTAAAAGACCTTGAATCGTTGAATTCAAGGTCTTTTTCTTTGGGTTATAGGACAAAAAGGCTGTACCAAATTATGTCACGACATCTTGGTACAGCCTCTTATCTAAGGTTTTCTTTTTATGTTCTATAGGTTTTTGGAGTTATGCTTTAAGGAGTTTAGAAGTTAAGATTAAGCTTTATCCAATGCTTGAGAAAGATCATCGATAATATCATCAATATTTTCAAGACCAACAGACAAGCGGATCATATCTGGTGTTACGCCAGCAGATTTTTGTTGTTCTTCGTTAAGTTGTGCATGTGTTGTGGATGCAGGGTGAATAACAAGAGATTTAGCATCCGCCACATTAGCAAGGTTAGAGAAGATTTGCAATGCATCAACCAATTTAATGCCTGCTTCTTTGCCGCCTTTTACGCCGAATGTGAATACTGCACCAACCCCTTTAGGGAAGTATTTATCAGCTAATGGTTTATATTTACTATCTGCAAGTTCTGGATAGTTAATCCAAGCAACTTTAGGATGTTTGCTCAAGAAATCAACTACTTTACGAGTATTTTCTACGTGACGTTCTACACGCAAGGACAATGTTTCAATGCCTTGCAAAATTTGCCATGCTGCTAGTGGAGTAATGCATGCGCCTGTATCGCGAAGTAATTGAGCACGGATTTTTACTGTGAAAGGAATTGGCAAATCACCATATACTAAACCATTGTAATGTTCGTCCCCTTCAGCGAAGCTAGGATATTTACCAGATGCTTTATAATCGAATTTACCAGACTCTACAACTACACCAGCCAATGTTGTACCATGACCACCAAGATATTTAGTAGCAGAGTGAACGACTACGTCTGCACCATGTTCTAATGGACGGAACAAGTATGGGGATGCGAATGTATTATCTACGATTAAGATAATATTATGTTTATGTGCAATATCAGCTACTGCTTGAACATCGATAAGGTTGATGCCAGGGTTACCGATAGTTTCGATATATACAGCTTTTGTGTTGTCATCAATAGCTGCTTCAAACTCTTCCAAATTGTCAGGATTAACGAATTTAGTTTCGATACCCAACGAGGCAATGTAGCAGTGAATAAGTTATATGTACCACCATACAATGTAGATGCAGCAACAATATTATCACCTGCGCTTGCTACATTCAAAATGGAGTATGTAATCGCTGCAGAACCAGATGCTACAGCAATACCACCAGCACCACCTTCAAGTTGAGCTACACGAGCATCCAATACGTCAGTAGTAGGATTGCCAAGACGAGAATAAATACCACCAGGATTAGTCAAAGCAAAACGGCCAGCTGCTTCCTCTGCATCTTTAAATACGAAAGATGTCGTTTGGTAAATAGGTACTGCACGGGAACCTGTTGGATCCACGGTATGACCTGCATGTAATTGTAATGTTTCAAATTTATATTGTTTGCTCATTAAATTCAACTCCCATTCATCTAAAGGAATAAACTTCATTTCTTATGCCTATTATATTACTATGTATTAAAAAATATGTCTACCACTTTTTATAATACATTCTCCATAACTATAAGCTATGGCAAAAATTTTGGCGCCCTTTGAATATAATATTGATATAAAGAACCTGTGGGATATCAAAACGATTTCGGGCTCTACCAGACTGGCATATCTAAAACAAATGGATATGAAAGCGAATGAATTTCCAAAAGACTTTTGCTTCAAAATTTGGGTGCCTCAACTAAAAGTCGAGAAGAACCGAATGCAGTTCTCAAAACGACTTTGGGCTCTACAAAAATTTTTGGTGTACCTAGAAACAAATGATAGGAAAGAACCGAATGCGTCCCAAAGACGACTTTGGCCCTGCGTGAGCCCGAGCCAGACCCGGCCGGTGGAGTCTTTGGGAACACATTCGGTTCACTTACATACTCTGTATTTAAATATAAGCACCAAAATTTTTATCTCGTTCAAACTTCATTTTCTGAATTTGTTCAATAATATATGGTGTTTCTTGGTATACGTAATAGTTCAACCAATTCGTAAATAGCAATGTGCTTACGGAACGCCATCTTACGATTGGTTTTTGTTTTGGATCATCATCAGGGAAATAGTTTTCTGGTACCGCAATGTCTTCACCTTTAGCAAGGTCTCGTACATATTCGCGATTGAGTGTATCCCAATCGTACTCGGAGTGACCAAAAACAAAGATGTGTTTGTTATCTAAGCTTCGTACGATGGCAGCCCCAGTTGGTTCAGAACCAGCTAACAATTCTAATTCCCTATGTGCTTTAATTTGCTCTAATGAAACTGTAGTATGGCGGGAGTGCGGCATCCAGAACTTTTCATCAAAACCTCGTAAGAGAACCGGTTGGTCGTTATAGATATCATGTTCATAAACGCCGAACAATTTAGTATCCATAATTTGTTTATTAATGCCGAAATGATGGTACAGGCCAGCCTGTGCGCCCCAACAAATATAGAACGTGGAGCATACGTGTTCTTCACTCCAATCCATAATTTCTACAAGCTCATCCCAATAGTCAACCTCTTCAAAAGGCATCAGTTCTACAGGAGCACCGGTAATAATCAAGCCATCAAAACACTCATCTTTAACTTCGTCAAAGGTACGGTAAAAAGTCTCTAAATATTCTTCATCTACATTCTTAGATTTTCGAGATGCTGTATGCAATAAAGTTAAGTTTACTTGCAATGGGCTATTACTAAGAGCGCGAAGGATTTGTGTTTCCGTAACCTCTTTTGTAGGCATCAAATTGATAAGCAAAATATGAAGCGGACGAATTTGTTGTGTTTCCGCTCGTTCCGTATCCATTACAAAGATATTCTCTTGTGCTAACTTTGTTATAGCCGGTAAATTCTTAATAACTTTAATCGGCATTGTGAAACCTCCTAAAACCCTTTAGCGACATAAGCGCGACGCAATGCCTCTAAACCTTCTGTCAATATTGCACGAGGACAGGCAACATTGATGCGTTCAAACTTTTCACCATCTTTACCAAACATGGAGCCACTATCCAGCCATAGCTTTGCATCATTAAGTAGCCACCGTTCACGTTCTTCTGGTGTCAATGGCAGTTCAGAGCAATCAAACCACATGAGATACGTACCCTCAGGTCGATACATGTGAAGCTTTGGCAAATGTTCCTTAAAATAATCAAGGGTATATTGAATATTCCCTTGAATGTATCCCTTTAATTCATCAAGCCATGGTCCACCCACTTCATAAGCGCCTTGGCAACCTACAAGTCCCATCGTGTTCAATTGACTATAGCCTGCACGGTCGATTTCTTTGACAAATCTACGACGCAAGGAATCATTAGGGATGAAAATATTAGATACTTGTAAGCCTGCAATATTAAAGGACTTACTAGGTGCTGTACAAACGATGCAATGCTCCGCATAGCTTTCACCAAGATCAGCAAAAACAGTATGCTTGTGACCATCCCATACGAAATCCGCGTGAATTTCATCGCTAATAATAATAACATTATGTTTAATACAAATATCACCAAGACGTTTTAACTCATCTTCGGTCCACACGCGGCCCACAGGGTTATGCGGATTACAAAGCAAGAATAATGTTACATTATGCTCAACAATAGCGCGTTCTACGCCTTCAAAATCGATTGTATATGTATCTGCCCCTTGAATTAAAGGAACGTTAATCAAATTACGATCATTATCATCGATGACCATGCTGAATGGATAATATACAGGTTGATTAATGAGTACGCCTTCCCTTCCTTTGTGAAAGCACGCACTGCCATAGCAAGAGCAAATACAACGCCCGGAGTTTTTTTACGAGCCATTTTTTTATCTATATTCCAATTAAAACGGCTAGCGAACCATTCTTTTAGTACATTGAAATATGCATCATCAGATTCCGTATATCCGAAAAATACCATGATTAACGCGATCTAACAAGACTTGCTTTTAATTCACTAGGAATTTCAAAAGTCCATATCCGCTACCCAAAATGGTAATACATCAGCAGGTTTACCACGTTGTACAGCAAAAATCATATTTTTAGAGACTTTGTATGTTTGCGATCTACGATTTTGTCAAAATTATATCGGCCCATAATAGCCTCCTTTTTATTTATTGAAAGCTTGTGCTAAATCAGCAATCAAATCATCTGTGTCTTCAATGCCAACGGACAAGCGCAACAAGCGACGTGTAATCCCTTTGCGTTCCGCATCTTCAGGTTTTAAATCTGGATGTGTTTGTGTAACAGGATATGTCAACAAGGATTCGGTGCCGCCTAAACTTTCAGCAAATTGAATCAATTGAATACCTTCTAACACTTGTTTAGCGGTCTCTTCACTATCTACTTCAAAGGACAACATACCGCCAAAGCCAGTAGTTTGAGATTTATTCACTTCATAGCCTGGATGTTCCGGAAGTCCAGGGAATAATACCTTTGTTACCTTCGGTTCTTGTTTCAACCATTCTGCAAGAGCGATGGCATTCTTTTGATGCTGTTCCATACGGAGCGCCAAAGTTTTGATGCCACGAATGACAAGCCAGCTATCAAAGGCAGATAAACACGCGCCTACTGTCTTATAAATAAGGCGCAATTGAGCTGCCAATTCATCATCTTTTACAATGGTAAATCCAGAAATTACATCATGATGACCACCGATAAATTTAGTCCCACTATGGACAACAATATCTGCACCAAGATGTAATGGTTTTTGGAAATAAGGGCTTAAAAATGTATTATCTACAATAACAAGTGCATTACGGTCATGTGCCATTTTACTCAACGCACGTACATCGGTAATTTCCATCATCGGATTTGTAGGCGTTTCAATGTACACAGCTTTAGTGTTTGGTTTAAAAGCTGCTTGCACCGCATCAAGATCAGATGTACCTACATAGGTAAATTCGACACCATTCTTTTCGTAGATATTAGTAAATAATCGAATGGATCCACCATACAAATCATCCCCTAAAATAACATGGTCTCCAGGGAAAAACAAATGGAATACTGCATCAACAGCAGCCATCCCCGAAGAAAAAGCGATTGCATCAGTACCTTCTTCAAGTCCTGCAATTAATGTTTCAAGGCGATCACGAGTTGGGTTAGACTCACGTGTATATTGAAATCCTGTTGTTTCACCCAAACCAGGATGTGTAAATGTACTAGACATATAAATGGCTGGAGAGATGGCCCCTGTACTATCTGGTTTGCCACCACCGTGGACACATTTTGTATTAAACTTCATCGTAACATCTCCTTGTATATGGTAAGGTATATCATTTTATAGAACATACTATAAAGCCACTCTAATTTCCTACTATTAGCTAGGAATTAATATACCCACTATCAAACTATAGTATAGTAATATAACTATTATAAAAAGGTCTCTATACTTAGTCAATTAAAAGAGCTTCTCACAAAGCGTAATAAGGCCTTTTAAGTCATATGTATTTTGAATGAGTAGCCATAACTTTTAGTTTCATGTATAAAAATAGACTACTATCAGATTTTTTTATGATTTAATACGAAACCCTATATACCTATACCAGTACTTCTATTGTAATTACATCGAGCATTATCTATACTAATATTAGTATAAGTTAATGTAATTATAAGTATCATTTCTGAGGCATCATGCAAATATACGATTAAAATTTTAATTTTGAGTGCAATATCATTGTATCTCTAGTCACATCTCTTCAGTTTGGATCTACCTTTATCCCATTGACAGATGTACTAAATAGTCTCTCATCACATCTAGGGAGGACAAACACTTTCTATCCCTCATATGACCGACACAATCTTGTGGGATATTCGCTTACCTCGCCTATTATATTCAATCTTAACTGGCATCGGCTTATCTGCTGTAGGTCTTTTAATGCAAACGGTAACACGCAATGCACTAGCAGATCCTTACGTATTAGGTGTATCATCAGGAGCTAGTACAGGCGCAGTATTCGCCATCATTTGTGGAGGTCTACCGTTACTAGGAGCATACAATACGCCTTTCTTTGCCTCCTTTGGTGCCATGTTATCCATCATATTAGTTTTATTATGTGTTGGTAAAAGTAACAGTCCCGTAAAACTTATCCTCATCGGCATGGGTATGACAGGCATTTTCTCAGCGTTAACAATGATGATTATTTATGGTGCCAAACATGAAGCACAAGTACGAAGTGCCATGTTTTGGTTATTAGGTAGTTTCGCGGGCATCCAATGGCAAGATTTACCATTATCAGCCATCATTGTCGCTCTATTTTGTTTATTCATCTACATTTATAAGCAAGATTTAGATGTCTTACTCCTCGGAAACCAAGAGGCTGCCAACATGGGACTTTCAGTTAAAACATTACAATTATCCATCGTTATAACATCATCCATAGTGATTGCAACCTTAGTATCTAAGGTAGGTGTCGTTGGTTTTATCGGTCTTATTATCCCCCACCTCGCCCGTATTACAGGTGGTCCTAAACATAAAAATACTTTGATATTTAGCATGCTCATAGGCAGTATCGTCATGATTTGGTCTGATGTACTATCTAGAGCACTATATAGCCCAGAAGAAATCCCTATCGGTGTTCTTACCTCTTTATTAGGGGCCCCATTATTTATCTGGATTATTATGAAACGATATAAAAATATCGGCTAAGTACAATAGAAGGATTAGTTAATCCTATTTCTAGGACAAAGGAAATTTATGTATACAGTTAATCACTTAAGCTTTGACTATCCTACTCGATCCGTATTACATGATATATCGGTAGAGTTTCCCACTAATAAAATCACAGCCATCATTGGCCCTAATGGGTGCGGGAAATCAACATTGTTAAAGCACTTATCAAAATCAATCTATTCTAAGGGGACCATCACCCTTAATGATGAACCGTTAGAGTCAATCGATTCGTCACGATTTGCAAAATTTGTATCCATCTTATCTCAAATGCATGATGCTATGATTGACGATTTTCTTGTGAAAGATATAGTTCTCATGGGGCGCTATCCTCATAAGACACGCTTTGGGAACTATACAAGGCGAGATGTAGCCATTGCCGAATCCTATATGGAGCATATAGGTATTTCACATCTTGCAAACGAAGAAGTGCAACACCTTTCAGGTGGTGAATTACAACGTGCATTTATTGCAAAAGCCCTAACACAGGAACCTACCATATTATTGCTAGATGAGCCTACAAACCATCTAGACCTAAAATATAAGTTGGCTTTAATGAAAGAATTGCAAACATTCAAAGGAACGGTTATTGTCGTTCTTCACGACATTCAATTGGCAGCCACCTATTGTGATAATATCGTATTAATGAATAAGGGACGCATTGTAAAAACAGGTTCTCCACAAGAGGTGTTAACACCAGAGCTATTGGAACCTGTATTTGAAATTCCCTTTACCACAAAGACAGAATACGGTATTTATCGTATTCAATATTAGATTTTATAGCGTTTAACGCTAAAAAATATATAGCTATATGCAGGTATATAGTTAATCTACTTATGTTGAGGACTTCCTCACGTACTGTTTTTACAGAAAGGACATTATAATGTTAAACAAAGTAAAACGCTTTACCCTTCTAGGACTATTGGTGGCAGGCACAACACTAGCTTTCACTGGCTGCGGCACTACGTCCCAACAAAACACACAAACAGCACAAGCAATCGCTAGCTGGAGCGAAACATTTGATGGCGCTACTACAAACTTCTCCGTAAGTGCACCTCCTACACATGCTGTATCCATGTCCCAAGCAACCACAGAAATGATGCTTCAACTTGGTCTTTCTGACAAAATGGCCGGTACCGCCTTCAAAGAGGAAGAAATTTATGGACCTTTACAAGGTGAGTACGACAAAGTGAAAGTTTTGTCTGATAAATGGCCTTCCTACGAAGTATTCATGAGTGTTAAACCTGATTTCGCTACAGGTTGGCCTGACTCGTTCAGTAAACGCGCAATTCCTGCAGACAAAATGATTGCAAATAATGTTAATATTTGGATTCCAGAATCTATGCTTTCCACTAAAGCCGATTTAGAAACTAATTTTTAAAGACATGATTATGCTAGGAAAAAAATCTTTGGTGTAGAATCAAAAAGCTAATGAATGGGTTACTTCTCAACGTGACACACTTTCAAAGGTACAAGCACAATTGAAAGATGTCCCAAGAAAACGCGTATTTATCTATGATTCTGAGGATGGTCAACCGTTCACAGCATTTGAAGGTTATACTACAAATATCCTTCGTTTAATCGGTGCTGATAATGTTATGAGCGGTCTCGGTGTGGATAAAACTTGGGCTAAAAGGCTCTTGGGAAACAGTAATCGCACAAAACCCAGACTATATTATTATTGCTGATTATGGTAACTCTATCCGTAATGATGACGATTTCCAACAAAAAAATCGCTAAATTAAAATCTAATCCTCAATTGCAAGATATTACAGCAATTAAGGAAAAATCATTTCATTCGTGTAAAATTATCTGAAATCACACCTGGCGTTCGTACTGTAGATGCTTTAAAACGCTTAGCGCAAGAAATTCACGGTATTACAATTCAATAATTATTAAATAAAAAGGTCTGTAAAATGCGATTTTTCACATTTTACAGACCTTTTATTTTAATCAAAATGCTCTATACATATATTTAATTTGCTAACATCCAATCCACTAGTAACCATAATACAACTAACACCACTATAAGTACTATAGTCAATGGTGTAGATGGCGTCGCATCAATAAATCCATATTTATGTGCCATTTGCTTTGTAATGACTTCTACCCCTGTTGGATTTCCAAACCGGTTAGCCGCGGTCTTTCCAGGCAAGGCCATTAATATTAATACTGCCGGAATCCCGACAAAAGGAATGAGTCCCAATAGAACAGGCCACCCAGACCAACCAAGATCATGTAAACGTCGAACAGCAACGGCTACACCTGGTATGATAAATCCAATGGACAAAATAAAAAGGACTACCAAACCTAGTCCAACGCCCGTTGTTCCCGATACAGGTGTTACACAACTAATAGCAGCACATATAAATAATATAATGGCTATAATTAATTGGTACACAAGCATAAAATGCCAGTATTCACTGCGACTAGCACGGCCCTCAAAATCCGCATATTTATGAACCACACAGTGTTTAAAATTTTCTATAAAACCCAATTCATAGGCATCAAGTGGTAATGGAATATTTTTCATATGCCCACAATACGGGCAATAACGCTCTGAACTAGGTATTCTTTGTCCACACTTTGGACAAGCACGCATGCCGAACCTCTTTCTACAATATGATTTACATAATACTTAGTATCTAATTCGAATTATTTAGTTTCATCTATTATTCATTTTATAATATTTTTCAATATAGTCAATAAATCCACATTTAAACTTTCATAAAATTTTCATATAAAAAGAACCTCGTCTTACCAAATGGTAAAACGAGGTTTGACTAGAACATGCCTCTAGCATTAAAGGATACCCATGCACTTTCAACAAACTGCTGGGTAAAAATCCAAACGTATAAAATAATAGCTACCGCACCCATCAAAATATCTTCTCTTACAGTAGGCGTATGCTCTAGGCCTAACTGTTGCTCCATAACAGGTGTAACACAGGTATACCCTGTTTTTCCCCCATACACATTCATGGATACGTCACCTTTTTTCACAAGATTAGATAAGAGCACAAAGATACCAACAATAGGAATAAATACTAAAAGAAATGTTAATCCGCTCTTTCCAACATCATGCAATCGACGACAGGTAATAGCAAGACTGGGTAGAAAAAATACGAGCTGTAATATGACGAGCAGCACCATTGCATAATCACTAGCAGCCGATGTATTGCCGAGCACCATATCTACGATAAGACCGAAACCAGCTAGCCCGTCTAAAATAATTTCTCGGCACACCATAAAACGCCAAAACTCACTGCGGCTAGCACGACCAGAAAAGGTAACATATTGCTTGAATCCACGTTTAAGGGCATCCATATAACTTACATCATATATCATATTCTGATTCATAGGCCCTCCTTATCGCTCTTCATATTTTTGATCGTACGGCACAATCGACTCAATACGCCACGTATCATGCTCATATATCATCTTGACGAACATTTGATTAGGATAGGCTTTATCTGTGAAAGTCAGCTCAAAGGAAATATGATCTACATCGTCATCATCTCGCAACACAGCTTGTAAACGGAGCGAAGACATTTGACGATTATGAGTAGCTTTAACAGATTTAACCCATTGATCATAGGTGCCATATTTTTCACGTTCTCGATGAGCCAATAAACGATATGCCTCTTGATATTGTTCCTTATTAAGATATGTATAATAATTTATTACAACCTGTTTAGCAGATTCAACAGCTGTACTACTACCTAAGGTCTTTTGTGCCATAATCATAAACGCACCAGGTTGCATCTGTAAATACGCATCGATTTCCTTATCTGCAGCAGAGGAAAAACTATATATCCCAATCCCCCAGCTAACAATAGTAAGAAAAACAGCAGCAATAATACTTGTTTTCCCATATGATGTATGAGATGCATTGCTTAATATACCTAGGTTTTGCAGATTATCCACCGCGTTATCACTAAATAAATCTATTTCTTCAAAGGATTCAACTGAGCTTTCAATAATAGGATGTTTCTTTGTACCTCGCAGCAATAATACGATAACGATTAGAATGCCTATATAGGGAATAAACCCTAATAGCAAAAGCCATTCGCTATTATTTGTATCATGTAAGCGACGTACCATAGCACCCAAATTAGGCAATGTAAGGGCCATAATCGAAATAAACCACAGCGCAAAAACTATGCCTATTGTATATATAAATAGGGCACTATACAGGGACAGTAAACCTAGCACGGCTAAGCAAACACCAACAATCAAATGTTCAACGAGCATAAATCGCCAAAATGCGCCCCGAGAAATGGTGCCAGAAAAATCACAATACCGATCTATAATATTATCTTTTATTGTATCAATTACTAATTGTCGTATCATTAAACATCCTTTTTCTCAAACGATATATCTGAATTCATGATACCAAATATCATATGTATTCTACAATGAGCAAAAAATCTCACATAAAAATAAGACCTATCAACAGAGCTTGACTCTACTATATTATATCAACATAGATGTAATATGGTAAATTCGCCCTAGATAGGTCTTATTTCTATATTGCCTATATATTATATAACAACTATATTATGCATCAGCCTTTAAAACGGCTTGTTTCATAGATTGTACATAGTCAAATAGTGCTTGGTCTGCATTTTTGCCATGTTCTGCCACGATTTTTACAATAGCAGAACCTACGATAGCACCATCGGATACACGCGCCATAGCTTCCGCTTGTTCAGGCTTGGAAATGCCGAAGCCAACGGCAACAGGAATATCTGTGTATTTGCGAATGGTCTCAACGATGGATTTAATATCCGTCTTGATTTCGCTACGCATACCGGTAACGCCCAAGGACGATACACAATACACGAATCCTTCCGCTTCTTTTGCGATCATTTCGATACGGTTTTCAGATGTTGGAGCAATCAAGGATACTACTTCAACACCATGCTTATGAGCAATTGTTCCAAGTTCACCTTTTTCTTCAAACGGCATATCCGGCACAATAACGCCAGAAATGCCAACCTCTTCACAGAGGGTAAAGAATTTTTCACGACCGAATACATAGATAGGATTCAAATAGGTCATGAATACGAGTGGCACTGTCACCGCATCATCACCAGTACGCAAACGGCGTACCATATCGAAGATATCGTGAATTTTTACACCTGTAGACAATGCACGCGTGCTTGCCTCTTGGATAACTGGGCCTTCCGCTGTCGGGTCCGAGAACGGAATACCGATTTCCACCATATCAGCGCCAGCTTTCACCATGATGCGAATATACCGTTCCGTATTCTCAATACCATGGTCACCAGCACTAATAAATGGGATGAATGCCTTGCCCTTTGTGAAAGCGTCTTTAATTTTACTCATGAAGATCCACCCCTCTGTATTTCGCCATAGCCGCAACGTCCTTATCGCCACGACCAGATAAACAAATAATAATGATATCGTCCTTACTCATGGTAGGAGCAATTTTACGTGCATGTGCCACCGCATGAGCACTTTCAATAGCAGGAATAATCCCTTCTAAGCGAGATAGGTATTCAAACGCATCTACTGCTTCATCATCTGTAACAGGTACGTATTCAGCACGACCACTGTCGCGCAAGTACGCATGTTCAGGTCCGATGCCAGGATAATCAAGGCCTGCAGAAATGGAATATACCGGTGCGATTTGACCATCTTCATCTTGGCAGAAGTAGGATTTCATGCCATGGAAGATACCTACCGTACCATTTGCCATCGTAGCAGCATTCATATCTGTATCTACGCCATGGCCAGCTGCTTCACAACCAATGAGGCGTACACCTTCATCAGGAATGAAGTTATAGAACATCCCCATCGCATTGGAGCCGCCACCAACACAGGCCATAACAGCTGTTGGCAACTTACCTTCCGCTTCGAGAATTTGTTCACGCGCTTCACGGCTGATGATGGATTGGAAATCGCGAACAATCATAGGGAATGGATGCGCGCCCATAACGGAGCCCAACACATAGTGTGTATCGGACATACGATTTGTCCATTCGCGCATCGCTTCGGATACAGCATCTTTCAATGTGCTAGTACCTGTTGTTACAGGATGTACCTTTGCGCCCAACAATTCCATGCGATATACGTTGAGCGCTTGGCGTTCACAGTCCTCAGCACCCATGAATACTTCACATTCCATGCCCATCAATGCGGCTACCGTAGCTGTTGCTACACCGTGTTGACCAGCCCCAGTTTCAGCGATTACGCGTGTTTTACCCATCCGTTTTGCCAATAGCATTTGGCCAATTACGTTATTCAATTTGTGAGAACCAGTATGGTTTAAATCTTCCCGTTTCAGATAAATTTTGGCACCACCAAGATCTTTTGTCATGTGGTCTGCATAATACAAAAGGGATGGACGACCTGTATATTTTTTATGTAAATCCTCAAGTTCGCGCACGAACTCTGGATCATCTTTGTACTTATTGTACGCTTCTTCCAATTCGATGACTGCATTCATCAATGTTTCTGGCATAAATTGACCACCGAAGGCGCCAAAATAGCCATGTCTTTGTTCACTCATATAACTTACCTTCCTATACTCTTCACAATCTTGGTGAAAGCTGTAATCTTCTTATCATCCTTCATACCATTTGTTTCAATGCCACTGCTAATATCAATACCATATGGACGAACGGTGCGAATCGCACGCGCCACATTTGTACTGTCGATACCTCCAGCTAGCATGAATGGACGTTCAAACGCATCTAAAGAGGACCAGTCGAATACTTCTCCTGTACCGCCCCTCTCATCTTTATGATATGCATCAAAGAGAAGCATATCTGCACTGCTATCAATCCATTTTTCTGTATCTGCAGCAGTGCGAATTTGAATCGCTTTCCAAACCTCTACATTAGTACGTTCTTTAAGGATTGGATGAAAGTCTCATCTTCATCGCCATGCAATTGCACAGCATCTAGATTGGCTTCATTAGCAATGGTAACGAGATTGTCTACTGTTTCATTTACAAAAACACCGACAGTTTTTATTGTATCATTCTTATCATGTTCTGTATCTGAGCCATATTTTGGGGCATATCCTCTGTGTAGTTCTTCAACTAATGTTTTAGCTTGGTCTACCGTCACTTGCCGTTTGCTCGGTGCAAATACCAATCCCATATAGTCTGGCTTTGCCTCCACTACAGCAGGAATTGTTTCAACCTTGGAGATACCACACATCTTAACCTTTGGCGTATAGTAGGTCGGACCATAGAGATATGCCAACTTTTCCACCTTGTTAGGAGAACGCATAAAGGTTTCCCCCATCAAGGCAACGCCGATATTGTTATCCCGCAACACTTGGATATCCTCGGGCGTTTCGAGACCACTTTCAGATACAAAGATCACATCATCTTGAACGAGATTACGCAAACGCACACTGTTTTGTACATCTACAGTGAAGTCTTTCAAATTGCGGTTATTAACACCAATAATACGTGCACCGCAATCAATAGCCATTTGTACTTCGTTTTCGTCGTGAGCCTCAACCAAGGAGGACAAACCAAGAGAGTCCGCTAACTCACGGAACTTAGTCAATGTTGGCACATCTAAACATGCACAGATTAATAGGATTGCACTAGCGCCCCATACCTTTGCTTGGTAGATTTGGTACTCATCGATGATGAAAGTCCTTACGAAGTACAGGGATTTTGACAGTGCTTGCAATTTCTTGCAAATATTTTTTATCACCTTTAAAGAAGTCTGGCTCCGTCAAAACAGAGATAGCCGCAGCACCAGCCACTTCATATTCTTTGGCGATGTCTAAATAGGGAAAGTGCTCAGCAATAATTCCCTTAGACGGAGATGCCTTCTTTACTTCGCAAATGAAGTTAAAGTCTTGCTGACGAAGGGCTGCTTCAAAAGGAAATCCTGTATCAGATGGTAACGCCAACGCCGCTGCTTTTACAGCCTCAGGTGATTCCACCTGTTTTTCTTGGGCTACCCGAATTTTGGTAGCCTCTACAATTGTATCTAAAATCAATGGTTATACCTCTTGTGTTGCTTTCACAAATTGTTCCATTGTAGCAAGAGCCTTGCCAGAATCGATCATATGTTTTGCCTCTTCAATACCCTCTGCTAATGTAATACCCTCTTTTGCAAGATAAATGGCCATTCCTGCGTTAAGAAGAACTGCGGTGCGTTTCCCGCCTTGCTCACCACCGAGAACGCGGCGAGTAATCTCAGCATTTACTGTTGCGTCGCCACCTTCAAGCTCAGTTTTATCAGTGTATTCGAAGCCATAGTCCTTAGGATCGAATTCGTAGCTTGTGAAAGTACCATTATTAATTTCGCATACGTACGTTTTGTTGGTAGCCGTAATTTCATCAAGGCCATCGAAGCCGTGTACCACAGCACCGCGTTTCACACCGAGGTTAGCCAATACATGAGCCAATGGCTCTACCAAGATTTATCGTAAACGCCCATCAACTCAACCGTAGCGCCTGCTGGGTTCGCCAACGGCCCAAGGATGTTGAACACAGTACGAACGCCCAACGCTTTACGTACAGGGCCTGCATATTTCATAGCTTGGTGATATACAGGAGCAAACATGAAGCACATATTGGCTTTATTGAGAACTGCCTCGTTTTGTTCACCATTAAGCTCTAATTTAGCGCCTAATGCTTCGATCAAATCAGCAGCACCACATTTACTGGATACACTACGGTTACCATGTTTTGCTACAGGAATACCTGCAGCGGAAATAATGAAACCAGATGTAGTAGAAATATTGAATGTATTCGCTTCGTCCCCGCCAGTACCTACAATTTCAACTACTGTTTGCTCGTGCGGAACAGAACCAGCCTTTTCACGCATAACCTCAGCGAACGCTGTAACCTCATCTACAGTAGGGCCTTTTGCTGCTAGAGCACATAAGAAACCAGCCATAGGGACTTCGGCTACGTCTCCACTCATAATCTTGTTCATTGTATCCTTTGCAAGGTCATAAGATAAATCTTGACCATGGGTTACTTTATATAATGCTTCTTGGATCATTTATAACTCCTTACTTGTTGTTCATTTTGCTTCTGTTCAACGGTAATAGGGCATAGACTCTCATTCATATCGCTTGTGGATTCACAGGGACCTATTCCCTCCACCGGCCAGGTCTGACTTCGGCCTGCGGCCTTCGCAGGGCCAAAGTCGGGACTAGAACCCTGTGAATCCACAATAACACTACGACATTTAGTTCTCTATATGCCCTACTACCTGCTAGAACCGCTATCAAAATGAACAACAATTAAATATTTAAAAATGTTTCTGCGGCGCTGGGAAGGAAAACGGCGATGCCGTTTTCTTCCTTTTACGTTTAGGGAAACAAATGATTCGCAATTTTTATTAAAAGTGGTCATGGGACCGGATTTGGATTTAAATAAAGATGAAGTCGAGATGGTGGTCCTAAAACGACTTTGGCCCTGTCCCGCAGGGACAGATCTGGCCGGTGGAGGCTTTAGGGCCTCCATCTCGACTACAAATGTATATAAGACAATACCGGTCCTGTACTACTTAGATAAGAAATTGCGAATCATTTGTTCCCCATTTGGTGTCATGATGGATTCCGGATGGAATTGCACGCCGTAGATTGGGTAGTCTTTGTGTTCTACGCTCATTACTTCACCGTCGTCTGTAACGGATGTAACGATGAGTTCGCTTGGCATGGTTTCGTCAATGATCGCCAAGGAGTGGTAGCGTGCCACTTCAAATTGTTCAGGTACGCCCTTAAGGATTTTTGATGGGTGTACTTGTTTTGCTACGCTTTGTTTGCCGTGCATAACTTGTTTTGCGTAGGAAACGGTGCCACCGAATACTTCGCCGATGGCTTGGTGACCAAGGCATACGCCGAGGATTGGGAATTCACCTTTGCATTCGCGCAATAGGTCTTCGTATACGCCCGCATCAGCTGGTCTGCCAGGGTCCTGGTGAAAGTATCACATAGTCTGGTTTCAACGCGCGGATTTCTTCAACTGTTAATTCATCACTGCGGATGACTTTAATGTCTGGATCGATAGAGCCTACTAATTGGTATAAATTAAAGGAAAAGCTATCGTAATTATCTATAAGGAGTACCATTATTCTACCTCCTGTGCATCTGTAATTGCGGAAATCATGGATTGGCCTTTGATCAAGGTTTCGTTATATTCACTAGCAGGAACACTATCGCGAACGATACCTGCGCCAGCGCGAACATAGACCTTACCGCCTTTATTCATAGCCATACGGATACCGATACATACGTCCATATTACCGGAGAAATCGATGTAACCTACAGCGCCGCCGTATACACCGCGCGGGCTTTTTTCAAGTTCATGTAAAATCTCGATAGCACGAATTTTAGGAGCTCCGGACAAAGTACCTGCTGGCAATGTAGCACCGATGGCATCGAGTGCATCTTTACCGTCTTGAATGTCACCACTTACAGTAGATGTAATGTGAATAACATGAGAGAAACGTTGTAACATATGTAACGCCTCTACTTGTACGGAACCGAATTTAGCAATTTTACCTAAATCATTACGGCCAAGGTCAACAAGCATGTTATGTTCAGCCAACTCTTTTTCGTCATTGATGAGTTTTTCTTCAATAGCGAGGTCCTCTGCTTCGGTTTTACCGCGGCGCATAGTACCTGCAATTGGGAAGGTGTACATTTTACCATCCGTCAATTTTACCAATGTTTCTGGAGAAGCACCTGTAAGCTCTACATCGCCACCAGATAGGTAGAACATGTATGGAGATGGGTTCAACGTACGCAATACGCGGTACGCATTTAACAAGCTACCATCGAACTCAGCTTCACGGCGGTTAGATACAACACATTGGAAGATATCCCCTTCCTTGATGTAATGCTGTGTCTTTTTAACAACTGCTTCAAACTCATCCTTTGTAAACTCAGAGGTAAACTCTGTTTTAAGAATGCCTTTTGGAACATCCGCCTCTTTGCCGTTTACTACGAGATCAGCTAATGCTTTTAACTCAAGCTCAGCCTTGTTGTAGTTACGTTCCAAATCGTTTGTGCTGATGTTAGCAATCAAGTAGATTTTATTTTTGTAATGGTCGAATGCGATTACCTTATCAAAGAGCATAAGGTCTACATCGTTGACCATGGCAGAGTCATCATCTGGTGTTGGGAAGTCCAATGTTGGCTCGATGTAGCGAATGTATTCGCAAGCAAAGTACCCTACAAAGCCACCTGTAAAGGTTGGTAGCTCTTCTAAGCGAGGGCTTTTATATTGGCTCAAAATATTGCGAATTTCTGCAGCTGGGTCAGAGCATTCAAAAGTACGTGTTGTACCGTCTTTGATAGTCATTTTATGGTTTTTGCAGAAGAGCTCAATCTTAGGATCGTAGCCCTAAGAAGGAGTAACGGCCCCAATGATTACTATTATCCGCACTTTCAAGCAAGTACGTATGACTGCTCACTTGTTTTAACGCTTTCAACACGCTAATCGGTGTGCGTACGTCGGATAAAATTTCCATATACACAGGCACGATATCGTAGCCCGGTGCGATAGCTTTCACACGGTCAAGACTAGGGAAAATCATGAGAACCTCCATCTGGCATTTTCCAATAAAAAAACTCGCCCATGACAATATAACGTCAAGGACGAGTCTATAGTTCTATTATTACAATATGATTGTATGTGCTATAAATCGCGGTACCACCTTGTTTGAATGCAGTGCATTCCCCTTTCGCAGGATACTAACATATCCCTCACGACTAACGCTCGTGTGACGTCGCACCATACTAGGAATGAAAGTTCATTCTGTTCCATGCGCCCTCGGTGGTCCATTTAATAAGCTGCGTACTACGGGTTCTCAGCTAATCCCGCTCTCTGTGAGTGCATTTCCTATTTTTATCTCCACCTCATCGGTTTCTTTCAGGCGAGTATAAAATTATAATCTGATTATAATGTTTCTATAGAATGAAAGTCAAGAAAAAAATCTCAACTAACATTATAATTTCTAAACTTATTTGTAGATTTCTTTCCTATGTGCTACTTCAAATAAAAAGATAACAAGTTTATCATCTTGAATATCTGCAAAGAGCCGATAGTCCCCTACACGATAGCGCCAAACACCTTTAAGATTGCCTTTTAATGGTTTTCCATGTATTCTCGGATCAACACAATCAACAAGGTTCTTAACAACCCAGTTTTTTATAACTCGTACTACCGGTTTATCTAACTTCTTCAATTCTTTTAATGCCGAATCAGTAAATATAACCTCGTACATGTTCTATACCCCCAGTTCTTTCCAAACTTCCTCATGGGAGTAGTGTTTTTCTTTATTAATCCGATTACGAGCCCGCAAAATACGCTTTTCATCTAGTGCTAAGTCATCTTCAATTTTATCAAACACGACTTGTCTAATGAACGATGAAATATTTAAGTTATGTGCAGCTAAATAGGTTTGTAATAGTTTTTCTTCATCTGAACTAATACGTAATGAAATCGTTGCCATATGCTCACCTCCAAAATCATAGTATTAAATTAATTCTATCCACTCTCTTCAATCCGTATTACTTGTATTACAATTATATCTGATTATATATTATTTTTCTAATATTTATAATGCATAACAACCTATATCACGTTATACTATAAATTACATACTAGTATTCATTTATCGATTTAGGAGTTTTTATGGAAACGTGGAAACGAACGGTGTACATCAGTTTAGTCTGTGTATTCTGTACATCCTTTGGGGTTAGCCAATTGGGTCCAATTCTGCCCCTCTATTTTCATGATTTAGGTGTCAACACGCCAGAAGGGATGTCCTTATGGTCTGGTTTAGCTACAGGGATTACATTTCTTATCGTCTGTTTAGCTGCACCATTTTGGGGCCGTCTTGCCGATAGAAAAGGGCGCAAAATTACATTAATTCGATCTAGCTTTGGTATGGCTCTCTGTAATGTATTAATCGCCTTTCAAACAACGCCAGAAGGGGTTGTTTTAATTCGATTAATCCAAGGTTTAGTCAGTGGTTTTTACTCGGCAAGCATTACATTAATAGCCTCAGAATCTCCCATTGAACGAACTGGATGGGCTTTAGGTCTATTGGCATCGGCCAATCTAGCAGGATCGCTCATTGGACCGTTATTAGGTGGATACATTGCAGATACTGTAGCTATTCGCAATGATTTTATCATCGTCGGCATCCTCATGGGCTTAGCAGGTGTATTAGCCACAGCATTCATCCATGAAAATTATGTACCAAAGCCTAATATAGAAAAACTTTCTATCAGTAAATTAAAGGAACAAATTCCTGAATTCAGTAGTATCGTAGCACTATGTGTGGCCTCCTTTATCTATGCTATATGCATCATGTCCTTACAACCTGTTATCTCCGTATATATTAAGGGCATTGTACCGAGCAACACCGAGAATTTAGCATTTATTGCAGGCGCTGTGTTCTCTGCTATGGGGATTGCCCAATTGATGAGTAGTTCACCTCTTGGAAAACTCGTCGATAAGGTAGGCCGCGAAAGGTTCTCGTCGTGTCGCTTATCTATGTAGGTTTATTCAACATTCCTCAAGCGTATGTAACGGACGTTTACCAGCTCGCATTCATTAGATTCCTACAAGGCTTTGGGTTAGGTCGGTATGCTTCCTGCATTAAATACATATCTATCCTCCAAAACACCTAGAGAATTTACGGGACAAGTTTTCTCCTATAATCAATCTTGTTTGTTCTTTGGATATTTCCTTGGTGCCATCGGCGGCTCTAGTCTTATGGCTCTACTAGGTTTCACTACACTATTCTGGGTAAGTGGTGGATTATTCATCCTCAGTGCCCTATGGATTGCCATTAAACTAAAATAAAATACTATAATAAAAACCTTCAACCTATGGTAATAGATGTTATCCATACATCTAGCATCATTGTTGAAGGTTTTTTATATTAATCTAAGGCATTGCCAACTAGACTTATATTCTTTATCACATTTTCTAATACTTCCGCTCCAGCTACTATATCATCCATAGCAGCAAACTCTGCTGGATTATGACTAATTCCATCACGACAAGGAATAAATATCATCCCTGTAGGCGCCACCTCAGCCCAATGCATCGCATCATGGCCAGCTCCGCTAGGCATAATCATGTATTCTAACTGTAGAGATGTAACGGCTCTTTCAATCTCCTTAACCATAAGCGGATGCATAGATACTGGATGGTCCGTTGAAATAGGCTCAATAGTATAAGATAGACCTCTTTTTTCTGCAATAACATCGATTAATTCTTTAATAAGAAATACTACAGAATCTCGAGCTACCTTTGAAATACTTCGAATATCTACACCGAGTTTTACAGAACCAGGAATTACATTCATAGCACCTGGCACAACTTCAGCAATACCGACGGTACCTACCACAGGCGGTTCCTCTTGCATCGATGTTACCTCTTCAATACCAAGGATAATTTTTGAGGCCCCACACAATGCATCATGGCGCAAATTCATCGGCGTCGCACCGCTATGATCTGCATTACCACGAATGGTCACATAGAATCGTTCAGGTGCGGCAATGCCAGATACAATACCAATCTGTTTCTGTTCATGTTCCAATACTTTACCTTGTTCAATATGCATTTCTATAAAAGCTTTTACAGGCCGATTATATGCCATACTTTCAATAGCATCGGGATGTAATTTACGCTCTTTCAACGAATCGTATAAGGATATGCCTTGTGTATCGACTAATCGGTGTAAATCATTTAATGTCAATTTGCCCCGCATAGCCTTGCTCCCCAATGTGGCAGCTCCAAATCGACTAGACTCTTCACACATAAAATCTACTACAGCAATAGTGTGTTCATGTTCAAAACCATCGTCTATCATACTACGCACTGCTTCAATGGCTGATAAAACGCCAACTACACCATCATAATTACCACCATTGGGCACACTATCTGTATGCGATCCAACCATTACAACTGGTAAATCAGGATTTGTACCAACCTTATAACCGATAACATTACCAAATCCATCTATCTCTACATCAAGGCCCGCATCAATCATACAATCTATAATATATTGACGCCCTTCCCAATCTGCATCGGTGAAAGCAAGGCGATTAACGCCTTCTCCAAGTCCAGTCAACTGTGCCATAGCAGCAAAATCTTTTTGTAAACGTTCTTTTTGTATCATATGTAGCCTCATATACTAAATACCATCATATAGCTTACTATCTGTTCCTATACATTTTACTATAGGAATAGATATCTAAATAGTCAACCAAGTGAGGTATGTATATAAAATTAAAAGACTAACTATGATATAATAGTAGTAATAAAGGAGGTACCTATGACGTTAAATGTAAGCAAAGAAAAACTCACTATTTTAGATGTACAATTTGACAACTTTGAAGACTTTGATGCAGTTTGGTATGCCATAGGTTCATCTATGATTGAGGACTTTATACCTACTACTGAATCTGTTCTAGAATTAAAAAACTACGTTGTAAATAGAAGAAAAGAACTACAAATTAGCTAAAATTTTAGATTCGCTAAACTTCTTTCACCCCTTCAGAGAAGGGAATGGTCGAACACAACGCGAAGTAATTCGAGCGCTTGCCATATCGAAAGGGTATCGAGCACAAATCCGTGTTGCCGATAATGACATCATATATAATACCTACATGGACGGTACGATATATGGAGACTTACAAAAACTAGAGAATTTATTTGAATTAATATTAGAAAAAATATAATATATTATAGCAATAACAATAAAACACATATGTCACGATAATTAACTATCGAGCATATGTGTTTTTCTATGTCTACATTATCTCTTTCTTATTCAATTTCTCTAACACTTCTCGTTTGATTTGTCGTTGTCTATCCCAGGCAATGATGAACACTGTGGCGATGATACAAATCATACCAAAGATGCCCACCAAGGTGAATTCATTGCCTAAAAGAGCCCATCCAAATAATGCGGCCGAGATTGGTTCTAAAGATGAAAGAATCGATCCTTGTACGGCACCGATACGACGCACACCTTCAATATACGCATTAAAGGATACAACTGTACCAAGTATAATAATCGTAAATAACCCAACCCAAGTCATGCCGTCCCAAATGGCTTCTGATGCCACTTGGTGAAATACGATACACGCCAAAATACCAGATATAAACATACCAAAGCCAACGATGGATGATGTACTGTATTTTTTTAAGAGTTCAATAGGTTCCAATGTGTAAACACAAATACTCGCCGCAGAAATGAGGCCCCAAAACAAAGCATCCCCATTAAATGCAGATAGATTTAGCCCCTTTTGCATGATAATACACACCGTACCAATCATAGCGAGGGCCACACAGTATAATTCTGGTAAGGATGGCTTTTTAAAATATCGTAAGAATAAATAAATAATGAGCAACGTCGGTGCTACATATTGTAATACAGTAGCCACGCCTACACCTGAAATAGCGATAGCTTTAAAGTACGAGTACTGTGCTAACGCAATGCCCAATAAACCGAATATGAGGAGTTTACCAAAGTCTTTTGGATTTTTAAATATATCAAAAATTCGTATCCCATCCTGTATATAGGAGAGTAGAATTGTTAATAAACCTGCTAAAAGTAAGCGCACTTCTAACAGCCACTCTACATTTAAATGCTTTGCATTTTCGAGGAATTGCACCGATGTACCTGAAAGCCCCCAAAATAGTGCCCCCATAATGGCAAGGCCCATGCCTATCCACTGTTTTTCTTCCATACAACCTCCGCATAAGGATTGATTACTATTACAAAGAGTTTATCATTAAGATGATTGACCTCGTTTTTCTAAGGCAATGATGATAACTGTTGCAATAATCATGGCCATCCCTAAGATACCAACCCAGTTAAATTGATTACCTAACAAAGCCCATCCAAAGAAAGCTGCTGAAATCGGCTCAATCGATGACAAAATCGATCCTGAGACAGCACCAATGCGTTTAACCCCTTCAAGGTACGCATTAAAAGGACACGATGGTGCCAAGAAAGACTACATTAAAACAGCCTACCACAGTCCATACATCCCACGTCGCATACGAATGAGGTTGCTGAAAAAGCGCCGCTGCCACAAGACCACTGAGGAGCATACCAAAAGCCTACAATAGGAATTGTCCCATAGGTAGCTAATAATCGCACTGGTGAAACACTATATACGGCTACGCCCACGGCAGATAATAAGCCCCAGAATAATACATCACTGCGGAAGCTTTCAAAAGAAAAACCATTATTCCCCATCAAACAAATAGTGCCTGCTAAAGCAAGGATAACTGAAATGATTTCTCCTGTGGACGGCCGTTTTCCATAGCGCACCAGCAAATAAATGATAATCATAGATGGCGCCAAATACTGCAATACCGTCGCAATGCCCGCACCGGCGATGACGATGGAGCGGAAATACGTGTATTGGCACAGGGCCATACCAAATACGCCGAATATGACGAGTCCTAATGTATCTCGCCAATTACGGAATACATTAAAAATAGCATTGCCTTGACGAATCCATCCATATAGAACGGTTAACAGTCCTGCCGTAATAAGACGCATCGTCAAGAGCCATTCCAGGTTCATATTGCGGAAATTACCTACGAATTGAACGGATGTGCCTGACACGCCCCATAAGGTGGCGCCTAATAATGTTAATATAATACCGATAATTTCATATCGTTTCATCATGTTACTCACCTAATAGAGACACATGCACCTTTACAACAACCTTACGAATTTTTATAGGCTTATCGTCAACCGCTAAAAGAGGACGATGAATATCCGATGGGAAAAATACCGTATAATACCCTTCTGGACAGTGGATGTGCCCTTCATCTACAGATTCATTAGGATAGAAATAGCAATCTCGTTCAGGATAGGATTCGATAGGCTTTTACTCGACCATGATCCACAAAAAAGCCCATATTCTCTTCACCCTTTACCATAAACTGTATATCTATATAATTTTTATGAGATTCTGGTTTTGTAGTTTCAAATAATTTTGTTTCTACATCATCTACATTGGCATACATCATATCGCCTTCTATGGCATGACGACCTCCTGGCAATGCTTGTAAATCAGTGTTTTTTAAGAAATCAAGAGCTCGAATGATGGCTGCGGGATAGCCCATTTTTGTATAATCTGCATGTATACTGGAGAAAAACATAACTATATCCTTTCTATAGGAACCATACTGCATAGACATACTATACTAAAAATACAATAGTAATACGATCTTTTATACCTCTATCGTAGCACATAAAAAAAGCTTAGCTTCCACATAGGATTATATAATCACAAACCCTCCATACGCTACATATATGGAGGGTCCGTAAAATACTATTCAGTTTTATGACTCACGTCAAGACTGTTATACATATGAAGTTGTCTATGAAATTGTATATGTAGTTGTTACTTACATGTTAATTCATATTAGAATTAACTACGTGGACAATTTTATATTACTCTTTTTCCTTAAAAGCAGCGATAATCTCATCGGCTTGCTTATGAGGAACCTCTTCATAACTATAGAACTGACGATTAAATACGCCTTGTCCTTGTGTCATAGAGCGCAAAACAGTAACATAATCTGACATTTCTGCCAACGGTACTTGCGCTTTAACAACAGATATACCAGTTCTTTCACTTTGTTCCATGCCTAATACACGACCTCGACGACTATTTAAATCGCCCATGATGTCACCCATGAAAGCATCTGGTGCAAACACGTTAACTTCATAGATTGGTTCTAATAGGACTGGTTTCGCCTTTGGAATTACATCCTTGATAGCCTGTGACGTAGCTACTTTAAATGCTAACTCTGAGGAGTCTACACTATGGTAAGATCCATCCAAGAGTGTCACTTGCACGCCAATCATAGGATATCCCGCAATTAAGCCTTTTTCTAGGGTTTCTCTGGCGCCCTTTTCCACTGCTGGTATATATTGTCTTGGTACAGCACCACCAAAAATCTTGTCTACAAAGGCAAATTCTTGACCATCATATAATGGATCAACTTGAATTTTAACATGTCCATACTGACCATGACCGCCACTTTGTTTTTTATATTTCGATTCTGTTTCTGCAGATCCTTTAATTGTTTCACGGTATGGAATATATGGTGTTACAAGTTTCGCTTGTACGCCGTATTTACGGTCCATCTTGTTAAGGATATGTTCTAAGTGCACTTCGCCCATGCAGTCAATTTGCAATTGGCGAGCTTCCGGATTTTTCACAACTACACAAGTCGGATCTTCTTCGGCTACTTTTAACACAGCACTAGCTAATTTTTCCTCTTCACCTTTTTTCACAGCTTCCATAGCTACGGTATATAAAGGTTGAGGGAAACGAATCGCATCGTACTTCACCTTAAAATCAGGAGCTGTTAAGGTATCGCCTGTTTTTGCATTAGCTAATTTCGGTATCACTACGATATCGCCAGCTTTTGCGGCAGTCACTGGAATTTGTTGCTTCCCGATAAGGGTAACCATCTTATTCCATTTTTCCTCAGTTCCTTGATTAACATTGAACAGCTTATCACCTTCTTTGAGTTCACCAGAGAAGATGCGTACAAAGCTTTGTTTGCCTGCGAATGGGTCAAGCAAGGTTTTAAACACGAATGCGGTTAGGGGTTTATCCACATGCACTACAACTGGTTCACCAGTGTCTGCTGATTCAGCAGTCATCACTTTTTTTGCTGCATCTGGCATATACCGAATCATTCTGTCTAATACTGATCTAGCCAATACGGGATGTGGCGCTGCACACATGATTGGACACACACGGCCTGTAATCATCCCTTCGCGTAGACCTTGGCGAATTTCTTCTAATGAAAGTTCTTCGCCTTCTAAATATTTTTCCAACAATTCATCGCTACCTTCAGCCGCGGCCTCTACGGTCATTTCCCGTATTTCTTGGGCCTTTTCGATAAGATGAGCCGGTACAGCAATCTCTGTTGGTTGGCCGTCTTTGTAAGTAAACGCAGTCATTTTGGCTACGTCTATAACGCCTTCAAAATTAGCACCTTCGCCAATTGGAATTTGGAGTGGCATAATTGCCTTGCCAAATAGTTCACGCATACGTTCAATAGTACCGAAGAAATCAGCACCATCAACGTCCATTTTATTGATAAATGCCATACGTGGCATTTGTAATTCAACAGCATAATCCCAAGCGCGTACCGTATCTGTTTCAACGCCAGTCGTTGCAGATAATACCATTAACATGCCATCACAAGCACGCAATGCGGCACGAACTTCACCATGGAATTCATTGTAGCCCGGTGTATCAATAAAGTTAACCTTATGGTCATGCCATTCACAAGGGGCCATACCCAATTGAATTGTTACATTCCGTTTAATCTCTTCTGGCTCAAAGTCCATAATATGTTTGTTATCTTGACCACGGCCAACAAAATCAACAGCACCAGAGGTTAATAACAAGGATTCTACTAAAGCAGTTTTCCCTGCCCCATCGTGGGACACCACAGCTACATTACGAATCTGATCACTACTATATTCTTTCATCGGAATCGCCTCCTTATGTGAAACTTTGAGTTCTTGATATATGATTTCGACGTAATACTATAAAAATCCTCTTTTTCCGAAAAAATATTTATCGAAAAAAGAGGATTTTTTATAATAATGAAATTATCGGCCTACCAAGGCTGCACAGCCACCAAAAAGAGCCATGAAAATAAGCGAAATAATGACGAAGATAACAAATGTTACGATACCGGCAATGAATACTTGCATCTTAGTCAACGTAGTTTGTCTTGCCATCAATTCTAAGCCTACCCACACGGATAAAACAAATATTGCTATAGAGCCTAAGCTATAAATAAGCTCAGATAATGTAGAACTGCCGAACAAACCACCGAAGATGGCCATTAAAATGAAAACAATCGTATACACACAAGTACATAATAATACTTCATAACCTTGTAGATACCATTGAACTTTCATAACAGACTGTACATCGTCAGTACCGCCCATTTTTACAGCCACCCAGTTAAATACATAGGACCCAACAGCCACCATGACAAAGGACCAAATGATACTAGCAATATAGGCTAAAATAAAGAAGAAGCCTACGCCAGCCCCAAGGAGCATGCCCATAGCAGAAAATTCGCTTCTAGGAAGTAATGGGAACAACAAGGCCCCAAATAAGCCTAGTAAGATATAAGGAATAGCCCATAAAAGCGCAGTTCCTAAGAAGCCCTTTTTCAATGTACCATACTGTACGACTTGATCGATACCACCCTTGAATGGTTGAGTCAATAGATTCCAAAAGTCAGAATACCATTTTGTTTCCATAAAATCACCTCATATAATAAAACAAAATAAACTATGTTCTTATTATATCTGGGTTTTATTTATATTTCTACATAAATATAACAATTATAAACAATTTAATCAATAATCTATATCAATGTGTTTAAAATGACCCGGTTCTCTTACCGTAATGCTTGGAATCCCCATTTTTCTTCCATCCAACAGTATCACCAATGGACATAACGCGACGCGTCAAGCAATCTTTACATTTATCTGCATTATCATCCACGCATGGTTTATTATCATATAACAAATATTTGGCACGATGTTCTGGGATTGTAATGATAGGCATCAAAATATTGGCACCTGCAGCGAGCCCCTTTTCACGACCTAGTGGATCTAATGCTTGTAACGCTGTAGTAGCTGCAATATTTACGTCTTTCAAGAATAGACGCGTTAAGGCAATCATCTTGAGCCCTAGTTGAATACGGCGCAATTTACCAGCCTCATCATCAATGCCCATTGCTAATGCCTCTTGGCCTAATGGCGTATCATGATGCACCACATAGGGACCCATGCCAATCATATCGATATCCATATCACGGTAGAACAAGATATCGTTCACAAGGTCTTCCTCTGTTTGCCCAGGCAGACCAATCATAACGCCTGTACCCACTTGAAATCCTACACGACGCAAACGGCGTAGACATTCAACTCGAGTTTCAAAGGAATGTAGTTCATCGCGAGGATGAATTTTGTGATATAGCTCTTTATTCGTCGTTTCAATGCGCAATAGGTAACGGCTAGCACCCGCCTCACGCATGCGGCGGTACGCCTCTTCACTTTGCTCCCCTACGCACATCGTAATACCAAGGGAACCATCGCCGATGGCTTTGATGTCGCGGATAAGATCGACTACATAATCGACAAATACATCATCACAACGTTCTCCAGATTGAAGCGTAATAGAACCATATTCATGGTCATACGCCCACTGCGCCATCTTGATGATATCTTCACGATTCATATCAAAAGCGTTCCGTCTTATCATTTTCGCGGCGAATACCGCAGTAATTACAGTTTTTAATGCATCGGTTCGAGAATTCGATGAGGCCACGATAATACGCTACAGGTTGTACATATTTTGCCTTCACTTCGTACGCCTTTTTATATATTAGCTGCAACTGTTCTTCATCAGTTACAGACATGAGAAATCTTAGCTCATCCTCTGTCAGCCATTCATCGCCGACGAGGTCTTTTGTGAGAATATCTTGCACTTGCAAATCATCACTTCCTTTCATAACGAATCGTCATCGATTCGCTTGGTATGGTAATAGATTCAATATCAGTAACGCAGATAAATCCATTAATTTCGCGTGGTAAATCTCGCACATGCTTCACTTGGTTCGTTAAACATGCATGCGCCATCATACCACGACTCATTTTGGAGGACGTACTCATCTGTTTATATGTATCGCCTCGTAATTCCCAAAATTCAACGGTTACCACCTTTGGATGGTTCACCATTTTTGCATATTCTTTAGACGCTAAGTTTAGGATCCAATCCTCCTTGTGAAAGTATGCATCCACCGCTTCACGCCAGATTTCATATAAATTAAGCCCTACCTTATCGACCATATCTAATCGATAGTCTCTGACGCCCATCGTAGGCTCTACAACGCCATATAATGCAGACATAATAGCAAGATGAGTTTCACCAAAAGCCTTAGCCTCATCAGATAGTCCTGTCCAATCTAAATATTTAAAAGCAATGCCATCGTAGCTTTCACAAGCAAAACCTACAGGATGAGACTCAAACTCTTCATAAAAATCGAAAACAGATTGTGCCTTATCACCTTTTAGTTTTAGGGCCTTACCAAGTGCTGCTACATCGAGAGATTGTACATGTTTTACAATCTTTTGCGTAATAAGGGGCTGAAATTGACCATCACGGATTACTGCTGCAGTATGGGAAATTGTTTTTGTCTTACTAGGAGAGAGGACGATTTCATGGGACAATTCCGCCTTGATACTTTCCTCTGTCAAATTGTCAATAAGATCTGGATTCCACAACATGAGAGGCACTGCCACAACGTGACTAGCTTTCATTTCTTTACACAATTTAATGCATTCTGCCAAATAAGGAGATTCATTATCGTGGATATCGCAAATGATAACTACATGGCGTCCCTTAAGATTAACCCCTTCGTAATCGATGCTTTCACCAGACACGGTAAGCAAACCGGTTTCTAAACGACCTTCGCTCATATCATTTACGCGAGACATTAAAATATGCTCAAGCATTGTGGATACAGGTGTTACAACAGGGCCTGTACCAACGAGTGCCTCTGGTTGAGCATGAACGATAACGGTTTTCTTGCGTTTGTCCGTTCTAAACTCCATAAGTGCATGTTCTAATGCGGAGAAGAACACAAATAATTGCCAAGGATCTAAGGAGCCTGTTTGGAACATATCGATAATAGCGCCATCCTCTTCAATGTTAAGACGCGCTAATAATTCTTCTGCAATGTCGTGAACAACCTCTTTATAATCAGATTGTAATGGTGCATTTAATTCATTCATATCTTTTTCTGTTGCCATAAAATCCTCCCAAAAACATATATAAACTGCTATAGTAGCAAATTAAATTCTATTCTTTATTGTACCATATTTCACAGGCTTATACGTTACTACAACTACATTTCATAAATCTATTTGTTTCTGGTTCTAAACAAAATAAAATACCGCCTATTTCTGTGAAAGCTTTCACAAAAACAAGCGGTATATATTAGCCTATAACTAATAAGTAAATATTCATCAATGTTACGATAATACCAATGCCCCAAAGAATAATCCCCGTAAATCGGCGGTTCGTATAAGCGCCCATAACACGACGACTACTCGTCATATATAGTTGTAAGAATATGGTAATCGGCAACTGTAAACTCAAGAACATTTGCGAAACGAGCAAAGCTTGAAAGGAATCCGTAATAAACAGGATCAATAATAGTGCAGGAATATATGTTAACCCCAATCCTAAACGACTATGAAAGTCCTTCATATCATAGGACTCGCCAAACATGCCGGCAAATATGCTCGCCCCAGCCATACCAGCTGTCGCCGATGATGCAAGGCCGCAAACAGCAAGGCCAATGCAAAGATGGTACCTGCAGCAGGTCCAATTAAAGGTCTCAATAATTCCTCAGCCTGTTCTAATTCGGTAACAGCAATGCCATGACTAAAAAATACGGCCGCCGCTAGTATAATCATGGCGGAGTTAATCATCCAACCAATGCCCATAGATAATAATGTATCTACGAATTCATATCGCAACTGGCGATGCATAATCTCCTTATCTTGTCGATTAAACTGACGACTTTGGATGACCTCGGAGTGCAAAAACAAATTATGAGGCATAACAACAGCCCCTAAAATGCTCAAGATAACGAGCATCGATTCATTAGGTATGCTCGGATTGACCCAGCCAATACCCGCTGCAGCCCAATTAACATCGACCATATTGACCTCCACAAGGTAGGCCAATGCGATAAGGGATACAAACCCGGCTATGATACGTTCTAATTTACTATAGGAGTTTGTAATGAGCATAATTGTACATACGATAGCCGTCAACACGCTACCGATAACGAGAGGGATACCAAAGAGCATCTTTAATGCAATAGCAGCACCAATAAACTCCGCCAGCGCCGTTGCTACGGCCGCAATCCCTGCCGTACTAAGCACCGTACGAGACAACCATTTCGGTAAGAATTCATAAGCACATTCTGCTAGGCATTGCCCCCGCACAATCCCTAAATGGGCCACATTATGCTGCAATAAGATGAGCATAAGCGTAGATAGTGTTACAACCCATAGCAATTCATACCCATAACTAGCACCTGCTGCTAAGTTGGCAGCCCAGTTGCCAGGATCGATAAATCCGACGGTTACAATAATACCGGGTCCGATATACTTAAATACTTCACTAACATGTTGTTTGCCATTCTGATGGACGGTAAACAACTTATTTTTAAGAAAATTAATCATGTTGTTCCCTTACAGGGATTATAGAGTGAACGTCATTTCTGTTTGTACACGCGCATCTGCTTTAGATTTTCCATTCTTGGAACCTGTATAGCGAATACGAACATCACCGTTAGTCTTTACACGAGAGTCATCAATTTTGAATTTCTTCATTTTTTCCTTAATTTGTTCATCTGTTAAGGTCCGTTCTTTGGTGATTTTTTTGTCTCGTTCAATGCGATAATCCATGACATCACGCATGTTTTCTTGGTAGATACGCAACGCAAATTGACGATCATTGTCGTTCATTTGTTCCCGTTTTTCCACAACTTCATCAAGTAACGGCATCAACTCATCCTTTGTATAGCTAGTGCTATCATCGAATGTAAATCCGTGTGTATCTGTAATGGCCCCATGTTTTACCAGTGTCTTTAACGCTTTGTATGTCCAATCATTTGGTGTAATAAGGTTAGCGCTACCAGGATGTGCAGCAGATACGACTTTAACATCATCAGTACTCATACCATCTACCACAGGACGGGCACTAGGAATTGCAAAGTCTTCCGCATGAGCCACACCGAAGGATGCCACTAAACAAAGGGTCCCAATACTAAGGGCGCGACGAATCATCGACAAATGACGTGTATATTGTGTATTCATAAAAGTCTCCTTAAATTAAATTTTATACAATTCATTATAAGCAATCAGATATGAATACGTCAACTCTATCCCCATTCCTTACACTGTATGGTTAATAAAAAAGACCTCACATCAGACGATGTGAGGTCTCAGCATGGCGGAGGATTAGGGATTCGAACCCTAGCGACGGTAACCCGCCCTAACGATTTAGCAAACCGTCCTCTTCAGCCTCTTGAGTAATCCTCCATGCTTTACTGGGTAATCATATCATACCCAGTAAGGCGTTGTCAATTGAATTATTTCAACATAGATTCAATGAACCAAATTTGTTTTACATAATACGCAATGTGGTCTTCCATCATGTTAGAAAGCAAGAAATTATCTTCTTCACCAGCGGACTTACGAATAGCAGCAGCTTGATCCTTCATATTTTTGAAGTCGTGAAGTAAAATTTCAATAACTTTATGTTGAGGAACATCTTCTTGACCTAGCTCACCGATTTTTGCCAATTTAGCATATTCAGCAGAGTTTACCAATGGGAATTCACCTTGCATCTTTACATGTTCAGCTACGGCATCAAAGTATTCAAACGCTTCATCATAAATGGATTCCAAGTATTCATGGATAGATTTGAATTGTGGACCAGTTACGTTGAAATGAAGATTGTGTAATTTTACATTCCATACGGAAAGATCTGCTAAATATTGATTTACTTGTTGTACGTTTTTCATAATAATTACTCCTTTTTCATTTAATTCTCGATTACCATTTATCCTAACATCAGGATAAATCTAGTCAGCTTTTATGTCTGTTATTTATTTTCTGTAATTTATAATCAATATTGATTACATGATTATGATATCAATAATGATTTTCCTTGTCAATAACTTTATCGATTTTTTTCAATAAAACTTTTATGAAACAAAAAACCTCTTACCATTAGATATGCATCTAACAGCAAGAGGTCTAAGCCAGTCTATTTATATATAGTACTCTATGTAGTTTTCTGGATAAGGACTATCAGTAGACGCCCCATTGTTCGCACTTCTCCGAGGTTTGCGCACATACATATTTTCAGGATCTGTTTCAAAGATAACCATATCTTTCGGAATATCGTGTTTTATAACTAGATTACAACCGATTTTAGTACGAGCTCCAATCGTAATATCCCCTAAAATTTTTGTACCTGTACCAATGAGTACATCATCTTCAATGGTGGGATGGCGCTTTGTTTTCTTAGAGGACATACCGCCCAATGTTACTTGGTGGAACAATGTCACATTATCTCCGACGACGGCGGTTTCACCGATAACAACACCCATACCATGGTCAATAAATAAGCCTCGACCAATGGTAGCTCCCGGATGAATTTCAATGCCTGTTACATGACGAGAATGAAGTGCTATACGGCGTGCCAATGTAGGCCATCCCGCTTTATAGAGACGATGTGCAAAGAAATGCCAGAACAAAGCTGTAATATGAGGATACGTCCATATAACCATCCACACATTAGTAGCCGCCGGGTCAGAATCCATGACGCGTTTAATATTATATTGAATTTTGCCCCATAACTCGCGCAAACCTTGCATCATAAGTACTCCATATCTACGTTCATTACACGAACAGTGTGTTTATCAAAAATATAACGCCCTTGGATACTCCCAAGGGCGTAAGTCACGGTTTTAACAATTACCAAACTATACACTGGGTATAATCATTTGTACACTCTATAAATATATTCCTACTCTAACACCTAGGAATATATCTGTCAAGAATTTTGAGGGTCTTTAAAGTCCGCAGTTTATAGAAAATAACTGAGTTTATCGTATCTTACTAAGTGTGTTAATTACCGAATCCCACGTAACAGGCACAGTCACAATGGCAACGGCAATTCCTATCCATAAAAGACTACCCACGATAACTATAAGCCTAGAGAGCACAAACTGGAAAGCCCTGCTATTGCCATATAGGATGATATTCTTTCGTTCATGCAATACAATATGACCCCATAAGAAACCAGCCAAGGTATACGTTAAAATATGTGGATCTACTATCAAATAAGAAACCACATCCGGCATATGCTCTTTTCTAGATATAATCGGTGAAAGCAAGCCATTTACTTCAACAGCCCATAGTTTATACCAGAATAACATCAATATGGCAGGCCACATAGAACGCCATGTCATCCATAAGACATAACAATAATTTACCAACGCCCCTGCTACTTGACCAGGATGCTGTTGTAAATATCGTTCCATCCAAGAATTTAAACTGTAACCTTGCTCAACTTGCCAATAGTGAAACTGTATATTTCGTTCCCCATGTGTAACATCTACAAAGCCCAGGGTTTGTAGTAGGACAAGAGCGAATATAACAATGGTAACCAATTGAAACCATTCACTAAACATCCAGCTAAACGGCACCATACTGTCTGTTACAGTAATGTCGATTCGCAATACTAATAGTATCAACGCTACGTAAGCACTCCACCGTGTCCATCGGCTGTATGTATGTAGGGAACTATGATTACCAACAACGAGCGCTGCGGGATGCAATGACAACAATAGGCCGAACACAAAGCAAAATATGAATGCTGAGATAACCGCTATAAATTCGTAATTCATCTTAACGGTACGCTACGCGTTCAGGCTGCATATCGTGGAAATGAAGGCGCTCTTTTGCAGTCTTTTCCCAGTCTGTACCAGGCTTGCCATAGTTAGCGTATGGATCGATAGACAAACCACCACGAGGCGTAAACTTGCCCCATACTTCAATGTATTTAGGATCCATCAACTTCACAAGATCTTTCATGATGATGTTGATGCAGTCCTCGTGAAAGTCCCCGTGATTGCGGAAACTAAATAGATATAATTTCAAAGATTTGGACTCAACCATTTTCTTATCTGGTACATAAGAAATGTAAATGGTCGCAAAATCTGGTTGACCTGTCATAGGACACAAGCTAGTGAACTCAGGACAGTTAAATTTAACGAAGTAATCGTTGTCAGGATGTTTGTTATCAAACGCTTCTAACACCTGTGGTGCATAATCAGTAGGGTAATCGGTCTTGTGACCTAACATCGTTACCCCTTGTAACTCTTTTTCAGATCTGCCGGATGCCATAAGGAACCTCTTTCTATAAAATAATATAATATATGGAGCAATTCATGCGATACTTAATTATATCATAGGAGGTTCAACCTCATTATATTTACGCTTCTATATACCTAATTAATTGTTTAAGATGTTCTAAAATAATGATTATATTGATCTCCAAAGATTAATACCACCAATAGTAAATGCGATTAGTTTTATCAATATACCACTTTCAACTTGTATGCCCCAACCAATAAAAACAAATACCTATAATTATACTTGATATACGGGCAAAATAACTTGTTTTTACTATATTTCAATAAACGTATAACCTTTTTTTATACCTTCCACAAAACCGTCCTTCCTTTATATATCTATAAATGACTTTTATTTCCCCAAATTTAGATATATAAATACCGCATTAATAGCTCCCAAAACAGACTATAGCATCTATCTTACGATACGACCCATTTTCTGACTGAACTAGTGAGTATACAAGAGCCACATCCAATAAAAAGAACAACAAACATATATATAGCTTTAAAAAAATTTTTTTATTGTTAGCAGACATTCCTACTTCTCCCTTGATTCTAATTTTTGGGTCTTTATTTTTCTTTATCATTTTTTTGATTATTATCTTTTAGATAATCTGTTTCTTTTATCCTTTTCTTTTAGCAATTTTACCTTTTTAATATTCCAGAAATAAAGATTCCAGCTCATTAGATTCTATAGGATGTGCATTATAATAGAGTGATTACACACTATTAATATGGAGTTAATAATCTTATTGAAAAATACTTTAGAATATCTCTTCTGTGTACACTTGATGAAAACTTGAATTCATCTAGATACAAGCCCCTCTCATTAGCATGGGAAATAATTGTTATTTTATTCTTTTATAGTTACCAACAGCTAATACCATAGCAAAAAATAATCTCACATAGAGCTCTAAAAGCCATGATATTTAAGCCATAGATTAGGAGATATGAAACCTTATTTGTCTGCACATAGAGACATATGAGCGTTCATAACCACGCTTCTTTACCTCAACATATACTTAAAATAGCCTTCATGTTTAAACTTAGAATGCATGAGAAGGAACTCCTTTTGTTATAATCTTTGGATTAAGCAACTTCATTATAACAGAGTTCCTTCTTATTTTTATTTACTTGTCACAAATGTATTATACTCTTACAAAGTACTATAATTTTTACCTTTATTGAAGATACATTTTATATTCATTTTCGTCTAATTGAAAAAGCTAAATACTCAAGATTAAGTACCAAACCATGTCCCTGTAACAAGCCGATATAATAAATACAAAACTATTATTACAAACACCATCCCACTAATAAGCCTAAAAATAAATATCATAACCGGACTTTCATTATAATTGTTGTCAGGAGAGTATAAGCCCAATAACAAAGGATTATATATGCCAATTCCAGTTACAACTAGACCAAATATACAGGCATAAAACTGTGGATCAATATTCTTAAAAAAATGAATAAATCTTTCATAAAAATATTATCCTCCATAGTTTTTCAGTAAATCAGAAACTTCATTATAGGCCTTATCCTCTTCAGATTTATCTCCTATAATTGAATTCTTGAATTAATATATTTCTCAGTACCTACTTTAATATTGGCTCGCACACTTACAGGGCCAAGTTGAGTCTGAGTACCTAACTCCGGTCCAGCTTCAAGGGTAGCATAAATATATTTAGTATTATTATAATTCTATTTTGCCTCCGACAAAAATATATTACACTACCATTTAGGGTATCTAATAATAAGTCAAAACATATAAATATATGTATAAGGCTACTAGAAATAACCAAACATATACGCCTGCTTTAAAATTAGACTGTAATCTTTCTACTTTATCACTTTCAAACTCATCATTTTTTTAAGCATAAAGTACATTCCAACCAAAAGAAATCCCCATACAAAAATATCCACCAAAAACAACATAGTAAATGGAGATATTAAATTACGTAAGAAAAAAATATTCCAAATCCAAGTACTAAACTAAAAGTATAGATAATTCTAGCTAAACTAAGCTCACCTTTTATGCGTAATAAGTTTGTATATAAAGAATATAATACCAAACATTATGATTAAATCTTGATACATTACTTATCTATATCCTTTTTCAAATTAAATTTAATTTCATCTTTAACGCGACAGCCAAATGTTGCACCAGTAACACCTAATGAAGTATGACACATTACACGACCTAACCACACACCAACAATTTTATATACATCAGGATAACATGGTTGATTTTTTTTAGCAAAGTATATGTTATCAATGAGTTTATAATTCATGCAAAACAAACCATTAACTTATTTCAGCCTGATTTAAATTGCATAAAATTAAAATTTATAATAAAATATTCATATACATTTGGTACTATTACTATATTCAGAACGATATAACACCTTATGGAGGTCCCTTATGAAATTAAAACAGCTTATTTTATCTAGCATCGCTCTAGGTGCGCTAGCTTTCACAGTAGGCATGGCACAACCAGCACATGCAGCAATCGGCATGGAAACACCTGCGCCAGCTCAAAATTTAGAGAAACCTGCATCCGTAACGACACAACATCATGTCAACGTGGATGGCAAGGTATTAGAGCCTGTAAAAGACCATCAAAATGTAGCTTATGTAGATGGACAACCACTCGTAGCATTGCGCCAAGTATCGGAAGCATTAGGCTATAAGGTATCGTGGGACGCACCAACCAAAACTGCATTGGTAGACATGAGCATTGCTACACTAGCCATCCAACCAGATCAAGCGCAAGTTGTGAGAAAAGGCAAATTGCAAATCATCAACCTTGATACATCTGAATCTATGCTGCCTACACCGCGCATGATAGATGGTCAATTATTCGTTAGCCCTAATATCTTCAAATTATTATTAAATGACGTAAAAATCACGAAGGATGAAATCTTTATTGCTCCACAACGCATGCAACTTCAATCTACAACAAATACAGATGTAGTGCATACAAACGGAATCAATACATTCTTGCCACCATCTGACAAGGCGACTACAAAAGTGGAATCCAACACGAAATCCACTACAAAGGACGAACCTCTTATCAAGGTTAAACATACACAAACAACTGACAAAAACACAAAATAATAATACAAATAATAAAGCCCTTCGGACGCAACCGAAGGGCTTTTGTATATTCAACAACGGCGGTTCCAATAAGGACCGCCGTTTTGTTATCCCCTATTATTTAAATAGAGTGTTAAACAAGTTTTGCAACAAGGAAAGCAAAGAGCTAAGAATATCTTGTGCTGTTTTATCTGTATTATTTGTAGTATTAGCTGTTGTTACAGAACCAGCCGCTTTAGTAGGCTCTACTGTTGTTGTAGTTTTAGCAGCAGGAGCTGGTGTAACTGTAGTGGCTACAGGTTCCACAGGTGCTCTACCAGTAGATGGTGTAGGTGTCAAAACTGGTGGACGAATGGAATCAGTATATTTATAGCCATAAGATGCGTTAGCTGGTTGTGCTGTAAATGCCATAACGCCTAAAGCCATAACAGACGCCATAAGTGTTAAAGATAATTTTTTAGCTTTTCTCATAAGAAACCTCCTAATAAAAACACATATATAATCCACTATGTTATCAAATGTTTTGATAACATTTCGCATTTTATACTTAGGAGATAAGCTGAACATGAAAATTTTCAAACTTCATCGAATCTTAATCGATTTCAAGCTATCGGAAAATCCTTTGATTGCTTCTTTGGCATCATCTAAAACGCCTTTTGCATCACTTGGTGGCTTTATACCTTCTTGATTCATCGATTGACTATTACCTTGAGCGCGTTTCATATTCTGATTTGCCTGCGCCATGTCACTTTTTATACCATCCATCGTACGCCCAAGCTCGCCAAAGGTACTTTCATCATAAATGGCAAAATTACTACCCCCATTGGATGTAATATTCAATGGTCCCAATGTTAATTCGCCATTATCGATATGCAATGCATCCGTTGAGATAGTTGTTACCGATGTATGTACTTTCACATCAAAGAACGATAAATGACGTCCTTGATTGTGAAAGCGCCCCGTAATAGATTGTATAGGTATGAGTATGTAACGACCTGTACCAGATGTAAAATCGCCCCACACCACCATATCTTTAGGCTGTCCCTTACTTGAAAAATTAAGGTTCGCCGATACAGGAACAGAAAAATCTGGCGTTTTTAAGGCCATGCTACTATCTAGATTCGTAGCAACCCCCGTTAATTCATAGGCCCGTGTATCTAGATTATATACACCTTTAGCCTTTAACTTACCGCCAAATACATTAGCATATACCTCTTTAAAATCTAATATTCCATCTTGATAGGTCACATCGCCTACCACATTTTCAAAGGTTAGTGCAGGGATTCTAAGGATTGGCATGGTAACACGCCCCGATGCAAAGGGCCGATTAATATCTCCTGTCACTGCTGTCAGCAAGGTCATCTTATCGTGAATACTATCACCAAATCCTAAGGATGTCGGATCTACACCATAAATATTTAACTTCATATCAAGTGTAGGCATACGATGCTTAAGCACATCTTTTACATCGATACGGCCGTCCAATGTAAGGCCATCCCCAATGGCGGTACCTCCGAATTTACCAGTTGTCATATTCATGCGAATGGCACGATTCGTATCTATATCAAATCGAGCATTAACATTATTCATCACATAATGTCGATTCTTTTGGAATATTTCCAATTGGCAGTCTGAAAGCTTCACAATCGCATCGATATGTTGACCATTCCAATTAAAGTTACGCACCTTTTTCCCTAGCTCTTCTTGACGTTCTAGCGTCGTTTTTTTCGGTGCTTTAGGTCGCTGTTCTACTTCAGATAAGGGTTTATTAATATCAGGAGAAGCAGGCACAAAATCGACTCGATTATCGTCATCTAAATCTACTACAATGACCGCATCATTTAATTCTATACCTCGGATGGCAGATGCCTTGAAATTACGGGTAATCACATCCCACATATTAACGCGTATCTTGCCAGAAGGTACGGTCATCAACTGATGTCCATCAACATCAGTCCATTGTAAATCCTCAAAGGATATGGTCCCCCATGGGGTAGCACTTAAACTAGAAACAGTAATTGTCCCTCGCATCATGGTCTGACGCGATATTCCCTCATTAAAAATAACACCCATCCCTCGACTTGCAATAGTGGCTAAAATAGAGATAATGACTGCTGTAATTCCGATAAATGTAATGATGCCTAGTATACCTCGCCTATATAGTTGTATATATTTGCTCCAATACGAGCGAATTCGTCTAGTCATACAATTATTATAGCATTAAATTTTACAAAACCAATCATACTATAGATTTACAAACAGAAAGCGCACCCACCAAGGCGAGTGCGCTTTCATGTAGTATAGCAAATCAGATTTATGCTTTTACTTCTTTACCGTATTTTACAAGGCTTTCAGCTTCGATTTCAGTTTGTGTACGGTAGTCTTGAGGCATGCTAGATAAGCGAATCCAGCTACGTATAGCCTCTACTAATACGATGAGAATCATGAGGAACATAGCAGCACTGAACGCTACTAGAATCCATTTACCAGCAGGAACATAGCTGTAGAATACGTTTTCATAGTCTGCCGCAATGGCAACGATAGCCATAAGGATACAAGGAATACCTGTTACCCATGCATAGCGTTTGCGACCAAGACGCATGATAACTGTAGTACCTACGGCCAATGTCATAGTACCTAATAATTGGTTAGATACGCCGAATAGAGGCCAGATAATACCGATGTTACCTTGTAGAACTAGGTAGCCCCACAATACGCATATAAGCGCTGCACAACCATATACACCAGGAGCCCAATGTTGGTCGTTGAATTTAGGATGGAAATGACCTAATAATTCTTGAAGCAAGTAACGACCTACACGAGTACCAGCATCAATCAAAGTCATAATAAACAATGCTTCGAACATAATACAGAAGTGATACCAGTAACCCATCAAGTGATCCATGTTAGGGCAATCTGGAGAAGATATGAGCCATACCTACCGCAAGGGATACGGCGCCACCAGGACGATGCATCAAATCTTCACCAACCATTGCAGACAATGCTGGCAATTCATGAACTTGAAGACCTAATGCTTTGAAGGATTCAACTGTGGAGTTAATAGCAAAGTAATCGTCTGGATGTAATGCAGTGGGCTGCAATCAACGCCATCATAGCGATGAAGCCTTCTGTTAACATCGCACCATAACCGATAGGTAAGATTTCTCTTTCATTAGTAAGCATTTTAGGTGTTGTACCTGTAGCAATTACTGTATGGAAACCAGATAACGCACCACATGCGATAGTAATGAAGATGTAAGGGAATACAGAACCTTTCAATACAGGACCGCCGCCCCAGATGTAAGGGGTAACAGCTGGCATTTGAATTTCAGGCATTACGATGATAATACCAAGAGCCAATGCGCCGATTGTACCGATTTTAAGGTATGTGGACAAGTAGTCACGAGGAGCAAGCAATAACCATACTGGCAATGCTGCTGCAAAGAAGCCATAGACTGCAAGCATGATTTCGATGGTTTGCAAGTCATATGTAAACCAAGAAGCATATTCGCTAGCCGCTACGTTTGGACCGTAGATGATAGCTGCGAAGATCAATGCTACACCAATAACAGTTGCTTCTTGAATTTTACCAGGACGCAACCATTTCAAATAAATACCAATGAAAATAGCGATTGGGATTGTAGCAAATACGGAGAAGAAACCCCAAGGGGAGTTATGCAATGCGTTGGCTACTACTACGGCCATACCAGCAAGTGTGATAATCAATAGGAACAATGTAGCAAGCATAGCACCGAAACCAGCAAATTTACTGATTTCTTCACGGGCAATATCCGCGATGGATTTACCATCATAGCGAACAGATGCGAACAAGATAACCATGTCATGTACGGCACCAGCGAGTACGGAACCAATTAGAATCCATAATGCACCAGGCAAATACCCGAATTGAGCTGCGATAACAGGACCTACGAGAGGGCCTGCACCAGCAATCGCTGCAAAGTGATGACCAAATGTTACCCATTTGTTTGTTGGCACGTAATCGTGACCATCATTGTGAACCATAGCTGGCGTTGGGCGATACTGATCGAGTGTGAGCACCTTGGCCGCTATGAAAGCCCCATAAAAGCGGTACGCTAAAATTAGAATACACGCGGAGGCTATAACTAAGTAAATACCATTCATAACCATAAAAACACCTCCAATGTACATGACATCGGAGGTGCCGAATAAATATTTCTAATAAAACTAGGTCTCCAATGCCACTGTAGCTTATAAATTGATGAGTACTTACATACTCATTGTATATCTAAACAAAAATATGTCAATTTACACTTTCTCATTCTAGATACTCATTATTCATTAAAAGCATATATCGAAGACTATTTTATTTTTTTAATATGATATTTCCAAATGTACGTAACAGATTAAGTCCAACAGATCCGCTTTTTTCAGGGTGAAACTGCATGCCATACACATTCCCCTTCTCTACAATACCCGGTACCTTAATGCCATAATCTGCAGTTGTTGTAATATATTGAGAATCTGTCTCTACGTAATAAGAGTGCACAAAATATGTATATTTATCAGCTATATCAAAAAAAGCGCTATCTTTACGGCATAGTGTATTTTGATTCCACCCCATATGAGGTACACGAAGGCCAAGGTTATTAGGAATAGCTTTCACAGTGCCCGGTATAATGCCCAGCCCTGGTGTTGGACCATATTCTTCAGATTCATCAAATAAAAGCTGCATTCCTAAACAAATACCGAGCAATGGTATGTTGCGGTCCACCACCTCGTGAATAACTTCGATAAGACCGCGCTCACGAAGGACGGAAACAGCCGATGCATAGGCGCCAACGCCTGGTAAAATCACACCATCAGCAGCCAAAATCGTCTCTCGATCAGCGGTCAACACCGCATCAAGTCCGATATGTTGTAATGCTTTTTGTACATTAAATGTATTGCCCGCATCATAATCAATTATGGCAATCATAGTGACATCCTTTCTTTTATTGGCGAGCCATATAGTCTTTCAAAATAGAGCGCATAATAGCACCGTCACTAGCAGTCGGCAATGTTACGCGCAACCAATTATCCCGTTGTCCCCGGCGCACTTGATAACCCTTAGCGAGCCATGCATCAGCGAGGCCATCCGCATTAGGGACGGACATAAAGATAAAATTAGCACCGCTTTTATAATACGTGCCACCTACTTCATCCAACATTTGTTCCCACAACGCGCGTTCTGCAGCATTCTTTTCTACAGTGCTACGCAAAAATTCACGATCACCAAAGGCAGCCTCAGCAGCTACTTGAGACAAGGTGTTCAAATTATATGGCAAGCGAATGGTTTGAATATAATTAGCTAATTCAGCGCTACTCATCATATAACCAACGCGATAGTTCGCGAGGCCATAGGCCTTCGAGAAGGTACGCATGATAAATACATTAGGAAATTCATCAAGTAACGCTCGTGCCGTTGGCACCTCTACGAAGGTTACGAAATCGATATACGCCTCATCGATGATAACTAACACATCTTTCGGCAATGTGCTGATAAAGTTACGAATATCTTCAACAGATTCATAGGTTCCTGTTGGGTTGTTAGGATTACAAATCCATACGAGGCGCGTCGTATCATCTACAGCTTGACGCATCGCCTTAAAATCGTATTGACCTGTTGCCTCAATACACGGAACCTCGCGGATAACAGCACCTTCTACAAGGCCATTAAGACTATATTCAGAGAATGCGGGCACGCTGATAACGATAGAATCACCGGCATTGATAAATGTTTTATTTACCATGGAAATCACTTCATCAAGGCCGACGCCAATAACAAGTTGATTTTCTACTACCTTCCAATAATCCGCTAATACGCTTCGCAAGGATGATGCGTTGCCATCCGGATATAGATTGGCATCATTGTTCGCCACATAGTCTAGTACTGCGTCGCGCACCTTTGGCGATGTACCATAAGGGTTTTCATTGGCTGACAATCGCACAAGGCGCTCCACACCGAGGCGAGCTTTGACGGACTCTGCCGGTTCCTCTGGCACATAGGGCTTTAATTGGCCAATAATCTTCTTCATACTCTACTCCTTACAAATCTGTAATCGCTTTGCGTTCCTGTGTTTTGCTGATGACGCCTTCACGGCTTGCCAACTCTTCTAAGATGGCTTCGTAAGAAACGCCCTTTTCTACCAACAATACGAGCAAATGGTAGAGTACGTCTGCTGTTTCATACACTAGTTCTCGGGAATCTTCATTCTTAGCGGCGATGACAACTTCTGTTGCTTCTTCGCCCACCTTTTTCAAGATTTTATCGAGTCCCTTATCGAACAAGTAATTCGTATAGGATCCTTCCTTTGGTGTTTCCTTGCGCCCCTTAATAATGGCGTATAATTCTTCTAATGTTTGTTGATTGGCCATTGTTCTTCTCCTTTGTGAAAGCTAACGCTTACGCGTCATCTCACATTATACTTCATATATTTCTCTACGCTTCTACATCGTTAAAAAAGCAGCTCACAGCTCCCGTATGGCACGCAGGACCTTCTGCATTGACGAGAACCAGTAATGTATCGCCATCGCAATCGAGCTTCATATCCACCACGTGTTGTACATTGCCACTTGTACCACCCTTATGCCATAGTTCTTGGCGCGAGCGAGACCAAAACCAAGTTTCCTTAGTTTCTAGTGTTTTGTGGAAGCTTTCTTCGTTCATCCACGCCACCATGAGCACTGCTTTTGTTGTATTATCTTGAACGACCGTCGGTAACAGGCCGCCACCTTTATTAAAGTCTGGTTTCATGTATGCTACAATCTCCTACCCTATCTAACAGCAATGCCCGCTGCTTTCAATTGTGATTTCAAATCGGGAATGCTGATTTCACCAAAATGGAATATAGATGCTGCTAATGCACCCGTAACGCCGGTCTCGGTAAAAACATCGATAAAATGCTGTACTGTGCCAGCTCCACCGGAGGCGATAATCGGTACATCTACGACCTCTTCCAAGGCCTTGTATAATTTGATGTCAAAGCCAGATTTAGTGCCATCCTTATCCATGCTAGTCACCAATAATTCACCAGCGCCACGACTCACCGCTTCTTTAGCCCACGCTAGGGCTTCCCAATCGCTACGCTTACGACCGCCATGGGTATACACATACCATTTACCAGTCTCTGGATCAGTTTTTACATCAATAGCTACCACCATACATTGATTACCAAACTTTTGAGCGCCTTCACTGATGAGTTCTGGGCGCGCTAAAGCCGCTGAATTCAGCGATACCTTATCGGCGCCAGCTTTCAGCAATGCGCTCATATCGTCCACTGTTTTAATACCACCACCTACGGTGAGGGGCATGAACACATGTTTTGAAATATCTGTAACCACATCGCGCATCGTCGTACGTCGGTCTACTGTAGCCGTAATATCGAGGAATACAAGTTCATCTGCGCCCTGTTCCTCATAGGTAGCTGCAATATCGACGGGACTACCTACATCAACGAGGTTTACAAAGTTAACACCTTTTTTTACGCGCCCATTATCTACGTCTAAACAAGGAATAATCCGTTTTGCTAACATGATGCATTCTCCTTATTAAACGCAGCAATTTCTTCTAATGTAATAGTGCCTTCATATAGGGCCTTACCTACAATGCTGTCTACAACACCGCGTTTTTCAAGATTCTTAATATCCTCTAAATGGCGGACACCACCGGATGCAACAATACGGGCCATAGGGAATTGTCCTTGTAAGGAACCCAATAAGTCTTCATTAGCACCTTGCATTGTGCCATCTCGATCCACATCGGTAACGATAAAATACTTCGCACCGGCTGCCACCATAGCACCGATAAGGTCAGTCATAGGCACATCAGATTGGTCGAGCCAACCTTCTGCAGCAACCTTACCATTCTTACCGTCTACGCCGATAACGATGCATTCTGGACCGTATTCAGCGATAACCTGTTTCGTCAATTCAGGATTTTTAAGGGCTACGGAACCGAGAATAACGCGATTAACGCCCATTTCTAAATATAAATCTACAGCCGCTTTATCGCGAATACCGCCACCGATTTCTAACACACCTGTAAATGCAGCACGCACGCGTTTAACGATATCCACATTAACTGGTTTCCCCGCCTTTGCCCCATCTAAGTCGACGAGGTGCAAAGCGCCAACGCCAGCAGCCTCGTACTGAGATGCTTGGTCAACCGGATCCGGATTGATGATGGTTTCCTTTGCAAAATCGCCCTTATACAGGCGTACACTGCGACCATCTTGTAAATCTATAGCTGGAAAAATCATAGTATCTCCTCTATTCACGAGCCTTATGTGGCCCTGCTTTCACCATTCATAAGGGCTTTATTAAATCATACCCTTTGTAGAATTCACACCTTGAATGTCTGGGTTAATGGTAACCGCCTTACGCAATGCACGGCCCGTAGCCTTAAACATGCTTTCAATAATATGATGCGTATTGCGACCATATTCGTTGCGCACATGTAAATTCATAGCACCACTCACAGCCAAGGCTTGGAAGAAATCCTCTACCAATTCTGTTTCAAAATTACCACCCAATACAGGAGTCGTAAACTCACCATTAAACACGAGGTATGGACGGCCACTAAGGTCGATAACAACCTGTGTCAACGCTTCATCCATAGGCACCCACGCGTCGCCATAACGCTCGATACCCGCCTTGTCACCTAGGGCCTGTGTCAATGCTTGCCCTAAGGTCAATGCAATATCCTCTACCGTATGATGCGCATCCACGTACGTATCACCTACGGCTTTTACAGCAAGGCCAAAACGGCCATGCTTAGCCAACAAATGGAGCATATGATCAAGAAAACCGATGCCTGTATCGACGTGAATGTCCTGATTTCCATCTAGGGTAAGTGTAATTGTAATATCTGTTTCGCCCGTTTTACGAGTTACCGTAGCTGACCGATTGGTTCTCATCATAGTATCCTCTTATCATTAAGGAAGCCCTTTAAGGTGTTCCCGTCCATACAATTATTTTTTTCAAAGCGCACTTCAATAGCACGAGCATGTGCTTCAAGACCTTCTGTACGAGCCAAGGTAGTAATATCCTTCGCAACCTCTTGTAAGCGTTCACGGCTAAATTGAGTAAAGGAAATGCGTTTTACGAAATCGTACACACCAAGTGGAGACGAGAATTTTGCAGTACCGCTCGTAGGTAAAACGTGATTTGTGCCACCTACATAATCGCCCAATGGTTCAGATGCATATCTGCCAAGAAATACGGAGCCGGCATTTTCTACCATGCTCATATATTCCATAGGATCCGGCAATTGAATTTCCAAATGTTCTGGCGCTACTTCGTTCATCACGGTAAACATATCTTCTACGCTATCCATAACAGCAATATAGCTATTGTTTTCGATAGCTGGACGAGCAATGCTTTCACGAGGTAATTGTGAAAGTTGACGTTCTACCTCATCAGATACGAGGTTAGCTAGTTTTTCACTATTGGTAACCATGATAGCACGAGCTCGTGGATCATGTTCTGCTTGAGATAATAAGTCCGCAGCAAGATGTACTGGATTAGCACTTTCATCAGCGATGACACCGATTTCACTAGGGCCTGCAATCATGTCGATATCAACTTGACCAAATACTTGGCGCTTGGCAGTGGCCACATAAATATTGCCAGGGCCTACGATTTTATCTACCTTTGGAATTTGTTCAGTACCATACGCAAGAGCTGCTACACCTTGAGCACCACCTACTTGGTATACCGCATCAACACCAGCTAATTTTGCAGTACCTAATACAGCAGGGTTAATGCCATCCTTTTGCGGTGGTGTAACCATAATAATTTCCTTAACCCCTGCGATTTTTGCAGGCAATGCAGTCATCATAATGGTAGATGGATATGCCGCTGTGCCACCTGGAACATAGAGACCAACACGAGCCAGTGGCGTTACCTTTTGACCACGTGTAATGCCAGGTGTATCCATATCGACAAAGCCTTGTTCAATTTCACGGCTATGAAATTCAGTTATATTTTTCTTCGCTACCAATAAAGCGTGTTTCAAGTCTTCTGGTAAATTGTCCCATGCCGCATCGATGATAGATTGATCCACCTTGAAATCATCAAGCTTTACGCCATCGAATTTTTCAGAATATTCACGGAGTGCTGCATCGCCATTAGCACGCACGTTTTCGATAATATCGTACACGCGGCGTTCAATTTCCATATCTGTCGTTTGTTGTGTATATTGGCGAACAATGCTAAGCATTGCATCAGGAGATTCTTTGTAAATTTTCATTGTATATCCTCATTTCAAACTATGTATATGAATACTTCTATTGTAAACGTTTCTCATCACATCACGATAGAGTATATTACTATTTCTTTCTCGATATAGTATATGTATTTCTTATCAATACAGTACATTTATTTCTTATCGATAGCCGCTTGTAATTGGTCAATTAAAGCAAAAATCGTATTTCTCTTTTGTTTTAATGCCAATGGATTTGCCACAAGGCGCGTTGAGATTGGTTGGAGCCAATCATAGATTTTAAGATTATTTTCTCGTAGCGTTGTACCCGTTTCCGTAATATCTACGATGGCATCGGCCAGACCTACGAGGGGCGCCAATTCAACGGAACCTTCGATTTTAATGATTTCTACGTCTTGGGATCCGAAATATTGTTTGTAATGGTTGGATATTTTGTACCAATCCGTTGACGACGGCCTTCCTTCGGATTATACCCTTCTAAGGAGGCCAAGATAAATTGGCATTGGCCCGTTTTCAAATCTAGCATTTCATAAGATGTATTGTCTTGTTCATCCAGTACATCACTACCAACGATGCCTAAATCAACGACACCATTATTCAAATATGTCGTTACATCAGGGCCCTTCGCTAAGATAACCTCTACCGAATCTCCCAATGGAATAATCAACTTGCGCGCTTTGTTGCGTAATGGTTCGCAGTCAATACCACAGGACTCTAAGAGTGGAATAAAATCCTTTTCAACGCGCCCCTTTGTCAAGGCGATTCGCAATTTACCATTCTCTTGAATGTTGCTTTCACCTTGCATAAGCACATCTGTAAGGACATCGATGTTGAAAGCCATACCAACGGATGGCATCGGTGTGCCATCAAATCCAGATAAGAGACCATCATAGCGACCACCGCTGACGATGTATTGAGATACGCCATCTACATAACCTCTAAAGGTAAGGCCTGTGTAATAGGATTGAAGTGGTTCTGTAGACACATCAATGCGAACTTGTTGGCCAGTCGCTTCAATTTGTCCCGCTAGGTCCATAAGGCTATCTAAAATACGTTGTGCCCCTGCAGGCAAGATGACTTGACTAAGCTCATTTTTAATATCATTTACAGTGCCGAATAAGCGAGGCCAAATCATAAGGAATGGATACAATGCATTATTTTTAAATTCGCTAATCAATTCGTTATAGCGTGGCAAATATTTTGTAAATAACGCATCGAGCAAATCTGCCCGTTCCCCATCGGTCAAGCCCAATGCATCGGTGATAGCACGGGAGAAACGAGCATCACCAATTTCTAATAATAAGGTATTATTGAGCTGTGATTCATTCACCTCTTTAATGATGGCAAAGCATTCTAGCTCGGCATCAATACCTTCATAGCCGACCATTTCGATACCACCTTGTGTAACTTGATTGATATCACCGCGATGCTGTTTATTTCATCAACACATCACCAAGATAGTAGAACTTACGAGGCAATTCAATATTCGTAGTCGCCAAGAAGCGACCGATAGGCATAGTCAAATCAGGACGGATGACCACAGATGCATCAGAACTACCAAAGAATTCGTACATATGTTGACCACGGCCTAATGTATAACCATTAAACACATCTTTGTATTCTACAAGGGGTGTAGAAATTTTTGTATACTGACGATTGCGGCAAAGGCTAAGCAAATACTGACTCACATCATCCTTGCGCTCCGCTACAGCCCCTATATCATCACGAAAACCTGTAGGCAACTGTTTCTGTACCATGAGGATCATCCTTTCTATAAACCATGCTAATATTTCTATTTAAAATATATAGATTCTTTTTGATTTTATCACTTTATCACGCTAAAGCATGAAATTATAATAATACTTATAGAAAAAAAAGTCAATAAAATATTCATATTTTACTACTTATACTGAAGTATAAATTACTAAAAAGAATGACCTAACACCCCGTAAGGGACATTAGGCCATTTCTCATTTTTTTCTATTTTTTTGGAGATGAGCCTAACGCATTCCACAACGTTAATTGGCTCTTCTTGTCTTTATTATATCATAATCAAATAATATATCTAGTCCCAAACCTTTGCTACATCTGCTACACTATGCGCATCAGATCCTAGCACAAAGGGTACACCAATAATGGCAGCTATCCCTTGAATAAAACGACTTGGATACATTTCACCGCAATCAGGTTTAAAGAATCCACTCATATTATAGTCTAGTTCTCTACCTTGAACGCGCATAATATGTAATATATCGCTTACTAATTGAGCATTTCGTTTATCTAAATGGTGTTCAAAACCGAAATGGTGTTGGTATTTCTTGATTAAATCAAAATGACCAATTCGTTTTGGCGTATAGGCACCCAAATCAGCACGCACCGCTTGGCGAATGATACTAAAGTATTTATAGTACAATTCACTTTGATTAAAAATCCAAGGACTAAAGCCCTTTTCAAATTCCTCTGTATTATAGTCAACACAATAGTATTTGCCACCTACGCCATCCATAAAGTGAACAGATAGAATATTATCGTCTGTCAATGGACCATAACGATCAAGAAAGTCTTGAATGTCGCTTTCAAAACCAGGGATATAATCCACCTCAAAGCCAAGGGAAATATCGATATGTGTACCATAGGCACGTTGTAACTCACGTCCCAATTCAAGATAAGAATCCACTTGATTGAGTTTAAGAGACGCCGTATCATAGGCAATCTTATCACCGCCATACTCAGCCTCAAAGGCCTTTGGTAACGGAGCATGCTCTGTTAAACACACCTTTTCGATGCGCAATTCAATGGCTTTTTCAATCATCAATGCCGTTCTATCACCGCTACCATGTGGACATAATTCAGTATGAAAATGACCATCTACCAATCGGCTACGATACGTACTATTGCCTATGAATTGCCGTTCTGCTTTCATATTTATCATAACTTACTTAACCCCTGTCTATGCGTAACATATAATCTGCAACCCCACGAATATATGAATGATTTAATATCTATTATTATACCAATAATGCGTAAGTTTCGGTATCCTGATATTTTCCATGTTTAAAACCAACTTCAGGGGTAAGTCCACAATAGGTAAAGCCGAATCGATTGTGTAATTTCATGCTTTCTTCATTGCCTGCCGTAATAACAGATACTACATTATGAATCATCGTATCCGCTTTGGCCATCTCCAAAATACGTTCCATCAGCCGCGTTGCCACACCTTGGCCACGGTAATCTTGGTGAATATAAATAGATAATTCTACAGTACTTTGAAAGCATCCTTTAATCGATATGGTGAAAGCGATGCATAGCCTACCACCACATCATCAATGGTGCCTACAATAACAGGATGATGCTCATCACTGTGCGCGTTATACCATTCATGCCACTCTTCTAATGTACGCGGTTCAAGGTCTAAGGTAGCTACGCCATATTCGACCTCGTAGTTGTAAATAGATAAACAAGCAAACACATCATCTTTTGCAATTAATCGAATTATTAATTCACTCATATATTCCTCTAAAATAGTTTATGGAAGCAACCTTAGTTGTAACTACCTATAACAATTGGCTCAACAATAAGACAAAAAAATAAGCAAGAAAAAGGACGAGCTGCAACTCGTCCTTTTTTGTTATATTGTAGGTAATTTTGTACGCTTTACTACCTATTTGTAGTATATCATAAATATATAACACTGACTAGTAATAGAAGATAGTCAATTACATCTCTATAATACTCCAAATAGAATAAGCGTAACTACAACTAACGCAACAATCACTATATAGTCTAATAGTTTAAGGCCTACGGATGCAGCAAAGCTATGTGTCTTGCCACCAAAGCCTCTAAGTTCCAAGGATAATGCCATCGTTTCAGAGCGGCCCAAGGATTTTAGCAGCAATGGTTGTATAACAGAGGCATAGGATTTCATGCGTTTAAAGATATTACCTTCTAAGGAAAGACCTCGGCAGGATTGCGCCTCTTGTACAGCCTTGCTTTCACCAATAAAATCAGGTACAAAGCGAAGAGCTGCAGTAAACATAAATGCATATTCATAAGGAATTTTACATTGTGTTACGAGGGCCGCTGTTAAATCTTGTAACTTCGTCGTTGCCAAGAGTGCAATAAATACAAGCGTCATGGCTAACATGCGAAGGCCGGATACAACAGCAGATACAACGTCTCCGCTACCTAAGTATTGAACAACGCCTAAGAATATGGCGAATACGATTAAAGCAAATACGGCCTTGTATTGTTTCCATAATAAGCCGGTCAACAAGAGCGCTACTAATTCTACAACAACCAATGCCATCAATGACATCCAGTCTCGCAAGAAGATGGCCCATACGGATACAGCGAGGGTCATCAAAATTTTTGTTAATGGTACTAATCGTTCCATGGTCCCCTCCTATTCTGCCAATTGCGCGATAAGGCGCGTCCGTAATTCATCCATCGATTTGCAGTAGCCTAGTCCTGGTACCGCTTGTGAAAGCTCTACACTTGGTGGTTTTGTGAGACCAAGATCATGTAGTTCATCGGTAGATTTTGAAAATAATTCTTCTGGTGTGCCATCAAAGGACACAGTACGATGGCCCATGATGATGGCACGGGAACATTCAGCCGCCATGATTTCCATGTCATGAGTAATCAATAAAATCGTAATGCCTTCACTATTCAACTGACGGAGCAAGGCTAACAATTCTTTTGTTTCCTTCCCATCTTGACCACTTGTAGGTTCATCGAGGATAAGGATTTTAGACTGCATAGCCAATGCAGATGCAATGGCAACACGTTGTTTTTCGCCTCGGCGCAATGTAGGTGGATACTCGTTGCGTAAATGGCTAATACCACAACGTTCTAATACTTCGTCTACAATGTGTGTAATCTCATCTTTAGAACGTCCCAAGGATTCAGGACCAAACGCCACCTCTGTAGCCACAGTAGGTCTAAACATTTGGCGATCTGGTTGTTGGAATACATACCCAATAAATTGGCCGCGTTTAGATGGTGGCATAGATGTAATATCCTTGCCGTTATAACGGATGTGGCCTTCAGCAGCCTTTTCGAGGCCTACTAAGAGACGGGTAATCGTCGTTTTACCACAACCATTTTTACCACCAACGGCAATAAATTCGCCTTCATGAATGGTAAAGTTTACATTTCTAAAAATATCTACGGTAGGCACATAGCCAAATCGTAAGTTTCTACCTTAAGCATGTGCGCCACCTCCTGTACTTTCACCTACATGATTACTATGTTGAACTTGGCTTTCACCAGCATCACTTGTATGTTCATAACGAGAACGGTCGATAGCCTTGGCCATTTCAATGTGATGAAGGCCCTTAATAGCTGATTCGATGCTAAGCCAAGGTTCATCGCTATGATAACCGGCCTTTTCCAATTCCATATACGTTGTAAATACGGATGGCAATGCTTCTACATAAATATCATGGTTATACATATATTCCAATGTTGTAGCCACATCGCTATCACATACGATTTCACCGTCCACCATAAGCGCCATGCGGTTAGCATATGGCAATACAGCATGCAAATCATGGTCGATAACCACAACAGTGATACCATGATTGCGGTTTAAATCACCAACGAGGCGATATAGTTCGGCTGTCCCATCTGGGTCAAGAGAACTCGTTGGTTCATCAAGAATGAGGACAGATGGATTGGTTGCCAACACAGAAGCAATCGCCAAACGTTGACGTTGACCGCCTGACAAACTCGTAATTTTACGATCCTCAAGGCCTTCAATACCAACTTGTTTAAACACCTCTGCACAACGAGCATCGATGGTTGCTCGATCGTAACCACGGTTTTCCATAGCAAAGGCTACTTCTTCGCGAACCGTCATCGTTACGAGTTGTGTATCATAATCGGCAAGAACAACGCCAACATGATTTGCTAACTCAGGAATCGATAATTGCGTTGTAGCCTTACCATCTACGAATACCATACCTTCTAGACGACCGCCATAGAATTTTGGCACCGCCCCAACCATGGCCATGCAAAGCGTACTTTTACCACAACCGGCAGGACCTGTTACAACAAGGAAATCACCATCATGCACATCGAGGTTAATGTTCTTTAACGTAGGCGCAGTCGCCTTAGGATGGTAATAGTTCAAATGCTCAATGGAAATCTTCGCTTCTCGTTCAGGATTGATCACCAAATGACTATGATTACTAGATTCTGCATTACCGGTAGGCAACATACCGCGTTTAGCAAACATCTTTTGAGCTGGAATATATAAAATCGGTGTAATAGCCGCATTAACAGCAGCTACGGCGAGTACGGCTGGCCAAATCACAAAGAGATATACATTGTTAGGCAAGCCTGCAATTTGCCACAAAAGAGTAATAAAAATACCACCAGATACAACAGTACTTAAAAAAGCTGTTATGATTGGCGTAATTTCGAAAGAACCAATTTTGCTAATTTTCATAGTAGCCATAGTGCGAGCAATAAGCGTTACCATCAATGCACCAGCAGGTTCTGAAATCAAGTTACCATATGGGAAACCAGATTTTGATGTCAACACCTCAATCAAGGCCGCCACTAAACCAATGCCCAATGCTTGAGATACACTAGGTTTCGTCAACAAGATCGCTACGCAGTACGCTGAAATCATCCAGTTTGGCGTAATTCCTGCAAAACTAGGACTCACCAAGTGCAAAATTGTACCCAACGCAAGCATTAAGGTGCTCACCGTTACCCATCTAAACTGTCCACCCTGATCATGGGTGTACACGAGATCCTTTTATCCGTTCCATAATAGCCTCTTTTTCTAAAAATGAATATATAATCTATATTTTATCACTCTTCGAGGACTTTTGCACGCATGACGGTTAAAAGTAATATCTCAACTTGTATAAACTCACTTCAGATCTTTTAATCTTTCAGTGAGAAACGTTTCTACACATTCCTCAAAGCTTAGATCCATACGTTCCGCGAGGATTGCTAACCACCATACACATTCGCCGATTTTAGATGGTAACAATTCTTTGTCTGCACTAGGCCAACGACCTTGACTATCCATAGTCAATCGCCCCACTAAGCCCGCATCAGTCAAGAATGCCAATGCATCTTCTTCTACCGACCAAACAGAACCATGTATCTCTTTTTCTAGTTCAAAATATTTATTTCTTATTTCTTTTGAAAGTAAGTTTACTTCTTTTAAATCCATGATGTCCTCCTAGAAAGATTTCTTAAATACATAAGCCTTATTCTCCATTTATACAAAGGAAAGAGGCTACGTAAGTAGCCTCTTATCAATATTTTTAATATACTATCAAAAATATATTAAAACTAGAAACCCCTATGCCATATACCCAAATCTAGTATATACATACTCAAAAACATCTCCACGACAAACTTCTATTTGTTGTTCATCATAGCTTTCTGGAAGTTCTCGCCAAAGGATATCACGAATTAGATTTTTGTATCTCCGCTGTTGTTTCATCCTTATCCGCCCAATGATCCATTTTTTTGAAATCGCCTCTGTTATTTTTGCTAAACATCTCTGTAGCAGTGCCTTTTTAGTTTAGTAATATCTGCTTTATTAGGGTTGTCACGTTTTAGCAAATCAAAGATAGCTAATTCATCATCACTAGCAAATCCTTCCCGAATATAACGGGATTCTTCTTCCGTTAACTCTTTAACTAACTGCATTAATGCTTCAAATGTTTTTTCTATATTAATACGGTCTTTTTCAGAGTTATAATCCTCAATGATTTGTCTGTAACGCTCATAGTAATCTCTACGATTAGGATTTCTTTGCTAACATTCTATCCAAACGTTGTTGTATTAAATCGCCTAAATCATTAAATAATAAATTCTTATTTCTAACTCTGGCAAACTCTGCACGCAATACATCAAAATTAATAGCACTAATATCAAAACGAATACCTTCTCCTACATGTTGCAAAGAGTCTTGTACCTCTATATGGTCGCTAATAATAGCATTAATGGTCACCATCAAATCAGTGGTGTCTACATCACGTTTCTTTTTATTAAGCTCTCGATGTATAGCCGCAATAGTTTCATAGATTTTTCGTGTATCCACTGAAATATCATTACGGTCGATATATTTCATCAACTTATGTAATTCTGATGCATAAGCCGTGAAAGTTTGCTTTGATTCAGCACTATCACAAGCAGCGTTAGCAGCTTCATGTAACTTCGCTAATCGATTAAAACCATCGACCTCAACAAAATCAGATAAATAAATATCTTTTTGTTTAAAAAGGAATGTTACCGTACCAATTAGTTCTAATATACGAGCAATAAGCTGCTCTTTATCGATTGTTGGATCTACACCATCATGATTACCAACATTCGCTGTATATTCAGCTAACGCCTTTTTAAGAGCTTTTACGATGCCAATATAATCGATAATTAAACCATTACTCTTGCCTTCATTAACACGATTAGCACGAGCAATCGTTTGCATTAAGGTATGCGCTTTTAATGGTTTATCCAAATATAAACAGGACAAACATTTAACATCAAAACCTGTAAGCCACATAGCACATACGAACACAATACGTAGTGGATTCTCTGCATCTTTAAACTCTTTATCAAGGTCTCGTTTTACCATTTTCCGTCGATGCGTTTCAATATCTAATCCCCATGCTTTAAATGTTTGGATTTCATTTTGGTCCTGACTGATAACAACAGCCATATCCGTTTCTTCCATCCATTTTAGTTTGCGTTCTAATTCTTGTGCTTCTTGTTGTGTCGATGTTTTAATTTGTTTTCTAAGACGATTAATTTCTTCTTTCCAATATTCCTGTACATAGTCGTACATACGAACACATGTAACCTTATTTAAGCAAACAAACATAGCTTTGCCACTCGTCCACACATCAGAATAGTGTTGTACAAAGTCCTTTGCAATGGAGCGCAATCTGGGCTCAGAAGTAAGAATATGAATAGATTTTTTTCAAATTCCTTTTTCTAACTTCTCTTGTTGTGCACTATCCAAATCTGCTGCTTCGATAGCATCAAGAATCTCATCTGTTATCTCTGGATTTTGTAAATCATCGAGCTTAGCACCACGGTTTTCATAATACAATGGTACCGTAGCGCCGTCTTCTACAGCTCGTTTAAAATCATAGACCGATATATAGCCACCGAAGGTACGTGCTGTAATATTATCATGCGAAAGTAATGGCGTTCCTGTAAACCCAATACGAGCCGCTGTTGGTAATAATTTCATCATATTATCTGCATACAGCCCGTACTGACTTCGATGCGCTTCATCAGACATAATGATGATGTCATGGTCAGGATAAATCGGCTCTACATCAGATTTATTAAACTTATGAATCAATGTAAAGATAAAGCTAGGGTTCCCCTTTAATTTAGCAATTAAATCCTCACCACTGGTAGCAATACATTGTTTCGCCTTACTATCCTTACCAAGAATGCCACAATTTTCAAAGGTATCACTAATTTGTGTATTTAATTCCTCTCTGTCTGTAAGGACTACAAAGGTTGGTGATCCAGACATTTTACGACGTATCTTCTGTGCTAAAAATGCCATGGAGTAGCTTTTACCAGAACCTTGGGTATGCCAAAACACACCAAGTTTACCATCCGTTAATTTTCTATTAGCATAGGCATTTACCGCTACATTTACGCCTAAGTATTGGTGATTACGAGCCAAAATTTTAGTGGTACGACCATCAGAATGATCATAGAGGATAAAATTCTCTAACAAATCAAGAAAGTTTTCCTTCTTGCAGATACCAAGAAGCATAGTTTCAAAGGCTACACTTCCCTTTTCATCCTCTGCTAAACGCTTCCACTCATGAAAGAATTCATATTTACTATCAACCGTACCAACCTTTGCTTCCAAGCCATTAGAAAGCATTACAAAGGCGTTGTAATAGAACAATTGTGGAATGGCATCTAAATAATCTTTGTAGTTATCCTCATATGCATTTCGAACATCGATATCCGGTCGTTTTAATTCAGCAAATAGCAAAGGAATACCATTCACAAAGCCAACAATATCTGTGCGCCGATTATACAAATCACCATTAATAATGAGCTCCTTCACTGCTAAGAATTCATTATTATGTGCATTATTAAAATCTATAATAGCAGCCCTTTTAATCTCCGTTCTCCCATCAGGACGCTTAATCGTTACAGGAATACCATCACGAAGATAGTTGTATTTCTCTTCGTTGATTTGTATTAAAGATGCTGTTGATATTCTACGAGTTAATTTAGTAATTGCCTCTATAATTTGTTGTTCATTCATCCAAGGATTTAGTCTTTTAAGAGCCTCACGTATGTATCTAGTCAACAAGACTTCTTTATAACTAGTCCTACCAAATGTACCATCTACGCCTAGTTTCTCGGATTTATATGCATATACAACCCTCCACCCCAATTTATTCTGTAGCACATCACAGGCACTATCCTGAACTAGTTTCTTTTCAGAATAATCATGGCTCATAGTAACACCTCCTTTACACCTCTATTTCCCCACTCATAAGCTTTAGGGAGTAAACGATCGCGGGCTTCGGTTAATCTAATTATTTGTTGCTCCAGTATTCCAATTTTATTAAAATATGAACCCACAACTTCACAAAATAAATTAAGAACCTCTTTTATTGGAATAACACACTCTAATGCATTAATGTCCTTAGCATATACGTGTGGCTGTGCAGAACCTTTTTGCAACATATCTAACCTTGAACTATTATTTTTCAAAAATAAATAAATCCAATATAAATATGGCGTTTGCTCAGTATCAACAAACGAACAATCAGAAGCAAAAACCTTTGTATAATACAGTCTGGTAAATCCAGCATTTGCACCTGATCCACTCACCGTAATAACCGGCGACGAAGTATTACTCTCATTATGATAATACGCAGGGCCTAAACCTCCAGATATTACCGGAACTTCTCCCTCAACAATTTTTGCTTTGGTAATAGTCTTACCACGTTTAAAGATCCCTATATCACTAAGAATACCTATATTCCATCCTTCTGGAACTTCATCTACAATTTCTACATTTTCATGTCCAGGAAATCGTAAGTCTATAAACCATTCCTTATATAAACGCTGTGCAGCCTCTTCAAGGAGCTTGATTTGCTTTTGATTATTTTCAATAAGGTTATCATATACATTTATAGATTCAGCAACTCTCTTTTGTGTCTCTAAATCAGGCAAGGCTATTGGTAACTTTCTAATTGTTGACATATTAACATGAGGAACAGTTGCTCCATTAGCAGTTCCCAATAATTCATATTGCTGATTAGGCATCAATAAATAATACATTAAATATAAAGAAGACACCTTCTTTATATCAGGTCTTATTAGTACTGTTCTCTGTCCCAAACAAACTTTCTGATTTTCTCCAATTATCGCTATATTTCCTGCTGGTGCTTCCCTCGCCAAAACCAAATCATCTTCTTGTGGAGTAGCTCGTACATTTCGTTCAATATATACCTTTTCAGACACCCTATGAACGTCATCCAGAATTAACCTACCTCTACCAATATTAGGAGTTCTAATTAACGGATAGCCACAACCTTCATCATAAGCCGTAGAATGAAGACAATCTACAATAAGCTCACATACATCATTTAAAATCATAACCCCATCTCCTTCATATTTTTAGAGATAGTGTCCATGAGCACATTAGATGCTTGTTGTAATACTAATAGTTCTTCATGTATTTCGGCTATACGCTCTTCAAAATTAATCCCATCATCTTCTACAGGGGCTACACCGACATAAGCACCTGGTGTGAGGGACCAGCCTTTATCTTCAATACTTACCCCCTCATTATCATCTTTAGCTTCATTTGTGATATACGCAATTTTACATAGACCTGGTATATCTACATATTCACCATCACCAAATTTCATATAACCACTGTGCTTCTTGGGCAATGGTTAATATTTCTTTAATAGCTTCTACCTTATCATCGTATTCTTGTTGAATTTTTTTGCCTTTACCTCGGCCCGCATCAGCAACGGCTTGTTTACCTTCCGCTTCAATAGCTTTCACTTGTTCAGAAAGATTCTCTACATGTTCAGCAAAGTTTTTTTTCCTCCACCTAATGTCTTGCGATATTCATTAAGCAGTGCTGTATATTTTTCAACTTCTCCACGATAGAGCCAAACGATAGCATTTAAGTTTTTTAATTGCCATTCTGTCCATTCATTTAATGTACGATCAACAACAGTATAGTAATTCCGGGCATCAATGAAGAGTACCTTATCTTTAATAGCCTCTGGTTTCGCTTTATCAAAGAACCACAAAAGAACATGGTAAGGATTTTTGTATAGAAGAAGTTATTACCAACACTCACCATTACATCTACTGCACCAGTTTTAACTAGGCTTTCACGGATATCCTTATCCTTACCTTGACTGTCCGTAGCAGAGGATGCCATAACGAAACCAGCTCGACCGGTATCATTTAAATAACTATAAAAATAAGAAATCCACAGATAATTGGCATTACCAATTTCCTTGTTTTTATTAACTCCAGGCATACCAAATGGCAAACGTCCCTGTCACCTGTGTAGATTCAGATTTAACCTTATCTACGTTAAATGGAGGATTCGCCATAATATAGTCACAGCGACTATCTAATTGATGCGCATCATTGTAAAAGCTATTGCCTTCATCACCAGATTTAATAACACCAGTTAAACCATGAACAGCCATATTCATTAAACAAAGCTGAGCATTATACTCAACCTTTTCTTGACCATAAAATGTCATCGCACTATTGGCATTCATCCCATGAGAATTGACAAAGTCTCCAGACTGAATGAACATACCACCAGATCCACAGGCAGGGTCAAATAGCGTACCATGTGTCGGTTCAAGAACATTAACAATCATCTTAACTAGAGACTTAGGGCGTAAAGAACACACCATCATCGGAAGCAATGTTCTTAGCGAATTTGTTTAAGAAATACTCATAAATTCGACCAATAATGTCTCCACCTACTTCATCAAGGGCAGAGTTATTAAAGATACGAAGGATTTCTGCTAATAGCTCATCTGAAAAGTCTGTATAGTTCTTAGGCAATATCCCTGTTAACTGTGCACTTTGATCTTCGATTAAAGCCATAGCATTATTTACTACTTCACCGAGGCTATTCATAACTTGACCATCTTTACTAGTTAAAGCTACACCTTTGATATCCTCTGGCAAATTAAGAAGATAATCATATTGTGCTTCTACTGGCAAATAAAGTGCACTTTTTGCCTTAAAGTCACTAGCCTCTACAGGCATAACGCGGGCCATTACGCATAGGTCTATCTTTTAAAATTTCAGCCTCAACAAGCTTGAAACGACTATATGCATAGCGCAAGAAGATAAGTCCTAAAACAGGCATACAATATTGATTTGACGTCAGTTTAGATCCTGCACGTAGCGCATCTGCGACTTCCCATAATTCGTTTTCTAGTTTTCGTATATTAATCATCGTTTCAACCCTTGCATTATCAATAATACATGCAAAGTCATATAAAAGCTTTAATTTTTAATATATGACTTTAAAACATGTATTTTTACGTATTTTATATCAATATTATACCATTACAAACAACTACTGTTTTAAATATGAAAAAAAGCACCCGCAGGGTGCTTATATAAAAAAATAAAGCAACACCGAATTAACGATGCTCTGCTTAAAAACCAAAAATGGTTTTTTTCTATGTACTTAAATATTACATTATATGAAACCATGTGTCAATAGCTCTAATAAACACATCAAATGTAGCCTTTATATTATCATGTAACCTATAATCATTATCTCGGAAAAAAAGCGTTTCTTAAGTTCATCTAATTCACCGCATATATGTTGATGAACACCAGTACTAATACATATTCTTTGATGAGCGTACATCGTAGTTAAGATTTGATAAGTTGAAATATGTCTCAAATGTCTACGTCTGCTTGATGGAGATTTTATAAATTTAACACATTCACATGATAAATTAGTATTAATACGTTTATTATGTGTAGAATTTATATCATTAATAATACAATTGTTGTGAGCACACGCATTCCGTAAACTTTTAACTATATACATTAAGTATAATCGTTCTGTAATCTCAGTCTTTTTGCAATATATCTGCACAATATTTATAGAAGTATAAATACTGTCCGAAGGAAATCATTTCAAGAAAAAGCCCATACAGGACAACGTTTATTTTTGATCATCAATATATTTAGCATATAAATTACCACAATATAAGCTACCACTATTTTTTTCCATAAGTCATGCCGTAATTGTTCAAGATTAGATTCCTCTAGATGATCCATATATTCCTCAACTACATCATAGGGATCAATATTATTCTGCTGTAAAATAGATAATAAATGAACTTTTTGAAAAAAATGCTCTATACCAATAGCCATCTCTAGCATGATTTTTTTCTCAATCTATTATCAATACACGCTAAATCTATTAAATAGCTAAAATCTAGATTTATATACTTTCCAGTTTTTAGTCGATTTTGAAAAGTTCTTTCTAAAGGCTCTAAGCTTAAAAATAGTTATTATTCTCTACCAAATATTCTTCTCTTTGCTGATTCAGTGATGTCATTAAATGTAATGCCTTTAGATAAACTATGTTCTACCTGTTCTCTTGGTGTTAAAAATGGACCATCCGACATATAGTTACCCCCTTCCTTAGATTACACACCACATAAAGCTAAGAAATTTATATATACAATTATATCATTTGTAAAACATTAACTTCATCGTTTATTCTAAAAAAATAAAAATAAGGATGGCTTAATACCCAACTAAGAATATCAAGCCATTCTCATTTTTTTATTTTTTTCTGAATTTTTATCTTCGCTAGTTTTTTTTCAACAACTTTCGCTCTAATGTCTTTTGTCTGCCCCTGCAGATTTTTTTCTTTAACTGTTTCAGTAATATCTTTAGTCGCATCAGCAGTTATATCTTTTACTTCTCTAGACTTTTTGTTTTTAGCTCTTCAGCCTTCACCTTAAGGGTCACTTCTAGGTCCTTTTGCCACATCTGCAGACTTAGCTTTTACTAATTCATTTTACATCATGTCTGCATCAGCAGATTTAGCTTTAACATCTGCCGTCTTTTCTTTAACTAATACCTTTTACTTCTTGCGCCGCATCAACAGATTTAGCCTTCACATCTTTTGCTTTTTCTTTAGCCAATATCTTTACTTCTTGTGCAGCATCAGCAGTTAAATCTTTTACAACACTAGCTTTAGACTTAGCTAATTCTTTTTACATCCTTTACAGCATCTCCTAATTGATCTAAAAAAACTTCATGTTAGTTCCCTCCAAATAATTTTGTAATGAATGCCTTCTCTCTTTCAATTACAGATTAAAATTAAATAAAAATCTTACTTTTATATCATTAAATCACAATGCATTCAAATTATAAAGAGTGTTCACGCATCTTCATGTTACTATTAAAATCATTTTATAGCACCATCTATTAATGATAGTGCTTTATGTGCATACGCATAGCTAATTTGATTATCCATCGTTAAACTCCCAATTCACTTTTTAGTTGTTCTGATGAAATCCACCCTTGTTCTTCACCAGATTTACGACCTATCTCTAAAGCGCCGATAAGTTTTATTGTAGCCATTACACGTTCATAATCTTGAATATCCATAATTGCATATCGGCCTCTACCATTTTTTTAGTTAAGAATACGGGACTATCTATAGCAGACATCACGCAATACTTCAGAATAATTACGTAAATCTAAAATAGGTTTTATATTCAAAATCTTTCTATACATAGCTTTCTCACTTCCTCGTCACATAGTTATGATATAATGCATATATTAATTACGCCCACACAGGAGGTCTACATGTACAAATATATCACAATTTTTAGGCGTCGCAGGCCAAATCGCACAACGATTGACAGCAACACTTCTAACATATACAGATATGCACATCACATTATATGGACGCCAATTGAGCACACGCATTCATCCTGAAATTTTAGAACACGAACGGATAACCGTTATCGAAGGATCCTTTTCAAAAATCCTAAAAAAATTAGAGGAAGCCGTTAAGAATACAGAAGTCGTATTCCTTAGTGCTATGGAAACGGGCAGTGATATGGCGGCGATTGTGAAAGCACTTGCTCGCCAAAAACATTCGTCGTATCATCGGCTTATCCATGGCTGGCTTATCTGGTGAATTTCCAACAGCTTTTAGAAAAAAATTTACCTTCGATAGTCTACCAATTAGCTATGTGCAAGGCGAACGTCAGGCGCGCAACGTATTACGCGAATCCAACTTAAACTACACGATTTTACGTCTACCTTGGCTCTATAACGATATGGAAAAACACAAATTATGAATTCATCCCTGAAGGTGCTCCTTTCAATGATGCACAAGTTACACGAGAAGCTGTGGTAAAAGCCGTGTATGATATCCTACACGTTGAAGATGAAACGCCATTCAGCCGTGCCAGCATTGGTGTGGGTGAACCGGGTACACACTACGATAAACCATCGTTTTTTTATAGGATACAAAGACTATCTTTCTTATCTTGAATAGGAAGATAGTCTTTTTATTTTATAACGAAGTACTATCTTTAATACTTCAACATAAAAATATACTGTAATTATATCATTTAAATGATATAATTACAGTATATAAATTAGAAATAGAGATATTGTAAATTATAAGGAGATAAATATGGGCATCTTACGTGAAACAATTCGTCCATCATCAGATTTACGAAATAAATATCCTGAAATATCTAAGACCTTACAATTAAAAAGATGAGGTGACCATAATTACCGTAAATGGTCGTGGTGATACTGTCAGTTTGGGATATAATACATATAATATGTTAAAAAGCAAAAAATCGAGTTACTATCATCCCTAATAGAGGGTCAAAAATGACATTATTCATGGTCGAACTACTACCGTAGAAGAAGCTTTTAATAGCATCGATAACATGTTAGAACAAATGGAGTAAGATAATGACAATAAAAACTTACACCATTATTCCTACAGAAAAAAATTCACCAAAGAACTGCATCAACAAATACTCTATGTAGCTATGCAATTTTTCTAAAGAGACAGCACTACAAGTTAAAGAAAAATATCCAAACAGCTATTTTAAATCTTCAATTACATCCATATATGGGTAATACCCTAAAAATCAGAAATCTTAAAGACAATGATTTTCGTATGCTAATTTTAAACAAACTCATTATATTTTTATACAGTTGTAGAAGAAACTAAAACTATTTACTTACTCTCTATAGTGGATCAACGACAAGATTACATTAATATCCTTAACGGTTTATAAAAACTATAAAATACATTCGGTATACATTTTTCATGTCCAGAAAGTGTATACCGTTTTTTTAATTCCCATAATTTATCCTTATTTATGTAGATAAACCGCATTATTTACGCTATACTAATATAAGATTAAGATACACTAATAGGTATATAAGGAGTTAATATGAATCGCATTGTTGTTATTGGTAGTTGCAACATGGATATTGTGGTCCTTGCGGACAAACGCCCTACTGCAGGCGAAACCATTATGGGCAACGAATTGCACATCGCTCACGGCGGCAAAGGTGCCAACCAAGCGGTAGCTCGCTGCTCGTCTAGGCGCAGAGGTTACCATGGTAGGTTGTATCGGCGAAGATGCATACGGCCAAATGATTATGGATAACCTAAAAGAAAATCATATCAATACAGACTACATCGTTACGGTTCCAAATACTACAACTGGCACAGCCCACATCACATTGGCTGAAGGTGACAATAGTATTATTGTTGTGCAGGTGCTAATGCTAAGGTGGACCAATCTGTCGTAGATAATGCTTGGTCTGCTATCGAACAAAGCAGATCTTGTAATGGTACAAAAACGAGATTCCTATTCCAACTATCGAATATATCGTTCGTCGCTGTCACAATGCTAATGTAAAGGTCCTCTTAAATCCGGCTCCAGCGGCGGCCCTCAATCCTGAATGGTTAGAATTAGCAACCTATATCACGCCAAATGAGCATGAGTTATCTGCCCTCTACCCTAACAAAACTACAGAGGAAACATTATTAGCTAATGAAAATAAGATCATCGTTACTCTTGGCAGTAAAGGCGTGGGCTATGCCGATAATGGCGAAATCCACACCGTATCTGGTTTCAAGGTAGAACCAGTAGATACAACAGGCGCAGGCGATACCTTCAACGGTGCCTTTGCAACAGCTATCGTCAATGGTAAAAGCTTAGCCGACGCATTGCACTACGGCAATGCGGCTGCGGCCCTCTCCATTCAACGTTTGGGCGCCCAAGGCGGCATGCCTACGAAGGATGAGGTCGACGCATTCTTATCAGATAAATAGTAGGGAGCTGACTAGGACTTTAAAAGCTCCACCGGCCGGGTCTGACTACGGCCTTCGGCCTTCGCAGGGCCAAAGTCGCTTTGAAAGTCCTAGTCAGCTCCAACAAACATTTATCTAATAACGAATACTTTCGATCTCTATATAATAAAAGGAACAATGAACGAGGCTTTAACAGCCTCATTCATTGGAATGAAAGGAATTTATATGCAACGACACGGAATTTTAAATAGCCATATTGCTAAGGTACTTGCTGATTTAGGTCACACAGATACAATTTGTATCTCCGACTGCGGATTACCAGTACCTGAAGGGGTTCAAAAGATTGATTTAGCCTTAGATTTTGGTGTACCAAGCTTCGAACAAGTGGTATCCATCATCGCTAAGCATATGAAATCCGAAGCGGTTCATGTGGCAAAGGAAATTAAGGAAAAATAATCCTGAAGCTTATGACTTCTTGGAGTCTACCTTCCCATCCAATCAATACGAATGGATTGAAACGAGCCATGAAGCTTTCAAAGAAGCAACAAAACAATGCAAATGCATTATTAGAACTGGTGAAGCATCTCCGTATGCGAACATTATCTTGCACGCCGATTGTATTTTCAGCGATCGTCCCTAGAGCAATAGATTAAGAGATACTTTCACCAATCATATAGGAGTAGTTATGGAAATTGTTATGTCAGGCATTGCAAAGGCATTTGGTACGAACCAAGTACTACGCGATGTAAGTATTACCCTCAAGGAGGGCGAGGTTCACGCCTTGATGGGCGAAAACGGCGCCGGCAAATCCACCCTCATGAATATCCTTACGGGCATTCACAAGGCAGATGCTGGTAAAATCACCATCGACGGTGTAGAGCGGACCTTCTCGAACCCGAGAGAGGCCGAGCTAAACGGTGTAGCTTTCATCCACCAAGAGCTCAACATTTGGCCAAATCTAACATTGTTAGAAAATCTATATTTAATGAGACCGAAGCGCAATAAATTCGGTATGCTCGATAAAAAGGCAATGCTCGAAGAAGCACAAAAATACGTGCTGCGAACTAGGTATCGAATTGCCTCACAACGGAAGCAGGTCTTTGCTCCGTCGGTCACCAACAGATGGCGGAAATCCTTCGTATCTTGATGTTAGATGCCAAGGTTGTCATCATGGACGAGCCAACAGCGACCCTCACAGAACGTGAAACGGCTACATTGTTCAAAATGATGCGCAAAATGAAAGCCCGCGGCGTGGCTATCGTATATATCTCTCACCGTATGGAAGAGGTATTTAGCGAATGCGATACCATCACGGTTATGCGTGATGGTCACACCATCATTACAAAAACCAACTGCTGAGATTTCTGTAGATGAAGTGGTACGCCACATGGTAGGTCGTTCTATCGACGAGTTCTACCCTGCTCGTACTACAACACCTGGCGAAGTAGTCATGAGCGTCGATAACCTCAAACCAGAAGGTTTCGACAACGAAATCTCCTTCTCCTTGCGCAAAGGCGAAATCCTCGGCGTCGCAGGCCTCATGGGCGCTGGCCGTACAGAAATTATGCGCGCTATCTTTGGTGTAGATAAACACAATGGCGGTACCGTAACAGTTAACGGCTCCGTTCTCAACTGTAAAAAAACCAGAAGATGCCATCAAAGCTGGCATTGCTTTCATCACAGAAAAATAGAAAAGAGCGAAGGCTTGATCCTCGATTTCTCCATCGGTTCCAATATTACATTGCCGAACCTTGGCGACATTTGTCCATCTCATGTACTGGATAAGGGCAAACTCAATTCCTTTGCTGACGAATTGTCTAAAAAGCTAGGCGTTAAAACACAATCTATTCACGAACCGGCATCGTCCCTTTCTGGTGGTAACCAACAAAAAGGTGGTTATCGCGAAAATGGGTTGGTAAAAAAGCCATCCATTATCATCATGGACGAACCGACACGCGGTATCGACATCGGCGCGAAACGTGATATTTATGATTTAATGAACGAATTAACGAACGATGGTGTGTCCATTATCATGGTATCCTCTGAGTTACCTGAAGTGCTGGGCATGAGCGACCGCGTTATGGTCATTCATGAAGGTCGCGTAGCAGGTATCTTGGACCGCCGCGATGCAACACCAGAATCGATTATGACATTAGCCACAGGAGGACAATAATGGACAGCAAAAGCTCTACAATATGTAAAAAAATTAGGCCCCTCATCGGCCTTATCCTGTATTTATCATTATCTCTGTCATGAACGACGGTTTCCTTGAATTCTCTAACTTGCGTAACTTGTTACGCCAAGTATCCATCAATGCGATCATCGCCTTTGGTATGACTTTCGTCATCTTAACTGGCGGTATCGACTTATCCGTTGGTTCTATCCTTGCCCTCTCTAGTGCAGTAATGGCCAACCTCATCGTAACTGGTACTGACCCTGTATTAGCTATTGTGTTAGCCGCCGGTGCAGGCCTTGTATTGGGCGGTATTAACGGTCTCGTTATTACTTATGGCCGCGTAGCTCCATTTATCGCTACCTTGGCGACCATGACAATCTACCGTGGTGCGACGCTAGTATTCACAGACGGTAACCCAATCTCCGGTCTTACACAAGATCCTCTATTCCACGGCTTTGGTCAAGGGGATATTGCAGGCCTTCCAGTTCCAGCTATCACAATGTTCCTTGCTTTCATCATCCTCTGGTTCGTATTGAGCCGCACATCCTTAGGCCGTAAAACATACGCCGTAGGTGGTAGTGAAAAGGTTAGTTACATTGCTGGTATCAAGATTGACCGCGTTAAAATCTTCGTGTATGCCTTGACTGGTATGCTCTGTGGTATCGCTGGTGCAATCATCACTTCTCGTCTTAACTCTGCACAACCTACAGCAGGTGCAGGCTACGAACTTGACGCTATCGCAGCAGTAGTTCTTGGTGGCACAAGCCTTGCTGGTGGTCGTGGTCATATCGTTGGCACATTAATTGGTGCCCTCATTATCGGTACCCTCAACAATGGGTTAAATATTCTCGACGTTTCCAGTTTCTATCAACAAGTTGTAAAAGGTATTGTTATTTTACTGGCTGTTCTTGCAGACCGTAAGAAAGCCTAGGAGGTTCCTATGAAAAAACTATTGTTACTGTTGGCGATGGCCGTTATGGTTATCGGTCTTGTAGCAGGCTGTGGTAAAAGCGCTGATAACGGCGGCGACAAAAATCCGGCACTATCGGCTTCTCTGTTTCCACATTGAACAACCCATTCTTCGTATCTATGAAAGAAGGCGTTGAAGCTCAAGCTAAAGCGCTTGGTCTTAAAGTTAAAATCGTTGATGCTCAAAATGACCCTGCAAAACAAGCAAATGATATTTCCGACTTAATTGAAAGCGGCGTATCCGTATTGATCATCAACCCTGTAGACTCTGCAGCTATCTCTACTTCTGTAGAAGCAGCAAATGCTAAAAAAACATTCCTGTAATCACTGTTGACCGCTCTGCTGACAAAAGGCAAAGTCGTTGCTCCATCGCTTCCGATAACGTAAAAAGGCGGCGAAATGGCAGCTCAACTAATCGTTGATAAAGTTGGCAAAAGCTGCAAAAAGTAGCTGAAATCGAAGGTATCCCTGGTGCTTCCGCAACTCGTGAACGTGGCCAAGGTTTCCACAACGTAGCTGACAAAGACTTAACAGTAGTAGCAAAACAAAGTGCTGACTTCGACCGCACAAAAGGTTTGAACGTAGCAACAAATATCTTGCAAGCTAACCCAGACGTACAAGCTATCTTCGCTCATAACGACGAAATGGCATTGGGCGCTATCCAAGCGACTAAATCCGCAGGCAAAACAATCTTCATCGTAGGCTTTGACGGTACTGCTGATGCAGACAAAAGCTGTTAAAGACGGCACATTGGGCTGCAACAATTGCTCAACAACCAGACCAAATGGGTAAAATCGCTATTGATACAGCTCAAAAAAAGTTATCAAAGGCGAAGCTGTAGAAGCTAAAAATTCCTGTGAGATCTTAAAGTTGTTACAAAAATAATTGTATATAGAAACTGGGTACAGAAAAAGAGTCGCACCGTTTGGAGCGACTCTTTTTTAATTGCTAAATTATAGAACATTAGGAGATAGGGGCTCGAATACATCCCCTTCTACAAAATAGAACAGGCCTGTTCTATTTTGTAGGAACCCTATATATCCTTTCTGTGAATTAGTACAGGCCTGTTCTATTTTTTTAGTACCCCTATATACCCTTTCCGAGAATTAGTACAGGCCTGTTCTATTTTTTTAGTACCCTATATACCCTTTATGAGAATTAGTACAGGCCTGTTCTATTTTTTTAGTACCCCTATATACCCTTTATGAGAATTAGTACAGGCCTGTTCTAATTCTGAAACTACATATATAAGCTACTTTGAAATTGGTACAGGCGTGTACTAATTTATAAAAATATATAGCTATTATATGCCTACTTCAATAATTTTTTTAGATTTATGCAATATAAACTAAATTTCTTTAGGTTCGCGTTCAAGAAAAAAACTTTGAAAAAAACTCAATAAACTTGGGTAAATACGTTTGGTCTAAGCTTTCAATAGTCATCTTACACTCGTAATTATACTCACATATAACAATATTGATATTAAGACCACCTTTGGAATCTAATGTAAATATAAGTTTATTGCCACCGCTACTCAGATAATGGCGAAAACTCGCTTTTCCTTTACAAGTTTGATTCATGTCGACAAGCTCATTATAACCTCTATGTATCCCCCACCAATCACCGGTATCAATGATAGCTGAGCAACAATGATTCCCTTGTTTAATATAAATACCAAAAGGCTCCAAAAGGAGATAGTTGTGTATCCATATCAAATGCTATTGTTAAATTAGATTCATTTACAATTTCATACATTATCATTACTCTCCGTAAACAACTTTATATTATTTATTATAGCATCCAATCTAAAAGCTAATAAACTCAGATAATCTGAGTTGTAACTACATCCATAGAAAGGTTTTTTCTTATGCTATAATGAGCATATATAAAACTCAAAGGAAAGGAGGATTCACATGGAGTATGTATTACTCAACAAAGGATACCCCTCTCTTGCAGTTTTTGCATCGAGAGGCACGAAGATGTTGTCAACTTAACCACATTGGTTCGCATGGATATTTCTGATTTAACAATCATAGATAATGCGACATTGCCAATAAATATGCAACCTACCATAAAAGGACTAAAAAATTGGTTATTACAACGTAAGATTCCAAATAATCGTGCATTTGTTGAGAATTTATTAGATGCCATTTCAGATACAGAAAATCCATATCGATATTTAGATGTAACCTATGGTCTATCCTAAATGATACATATTGGGTAAAACCGACTCATTCCACTATTTCATGGTCAGATGTTAATTTATACGACAATCCATTTAGCAAAATTGTGGCAGGCATCGCTTTCATAGGCGAAGATAATCATATACAAAGGGATTGTGACGACCCCAGAATACACAACAAACGGCATGCTCCGTAAGTGTTGGCATCGTGAAAATGGTGTCATCTATTTATACAAAGGTTCAACACCTCGCTATGCCAATGGAGGGCTTGAAGCACTCAGTGAAGTATATGCTAGTCAAATTGCGGCGACTATGGGCTTAGCGCATGTGGAAATATAAACTCACTACATTCCACAACCAACTAGTTAGTGCGTGCCCTCTATTCACATCGGAACAGGTCGGATACATGCCTATATCTGGTCTCCTAGAAAGAAACGATATCTCGTGACGAACTTATGTTATATGACACACAGCACGATATAGCTAGCCTATGCGGTATTATCCCATTTTTCTGATATGATGGTATTCGATGCACTCATTCATAATACTGACCGACATCTCAACAATTTTGGTGTTCTCATCGATAATGAAAAGCAATCGTATCCTAGGGTCCTGCACCTTTTATTTGATCATGGAAATTCATTATTCTACAATATAACTAACGATGAATATGCCGATTTAAATGGTGTGAAAAGATATCAGTTTTTGGGGACTCTCCTTTGATACATTGGCGAAATTATATCTTCACGATTCGCATCGTGCCATGTTAACACCATTATTAGGATTTAAATTTAATCGTATCCCATCAGATATACTAACAGATGCAAAATTAGATATATTAGAATCCTATATCCAACAACGATACGTCTTATTTTCATACGTTTACTCGACGAAAAAAATACATCAATTTTCATGCATCCCAATATAGCTCAACAATAGCAAAAGAGGCTGTCAATAATGACAGCCTCTTATTATATTTTGAACAACTCCTACTACAGATTAGAACATAAAGTTCACGTCTGTACGCCAGTAATCACCTAATTTATTACCGTCCATGTCTTTATTGCCGAAGCCATAGTAAGCACCGATGGATACATTTTGGAATGGTACGTAGTTTACATTAGCTACAAAGCCTTTAAAACCATTACGTACATGAGCAACGCCCTTAGTATCCACATAGTGTTGATTGTAGAAAGCTATAGGCCGGTGCAAAGGCACTACTGAAGACAGGCGAGTTAGCTTCTTCATAGTAATATTGACCACGTACGCTATAAGTACGAGCTTTACTAATATTGTAATTACCATAACCTACACTAGCCATCCAAGCTTGGGAATTGGATACACCTGGTGCAGTAAGCCATTCACCGAATACGTTCCAACGGTTAAAGTTCATGTTGGCGTTAAGGCCCCAAATATTTTTTTGTACGGGGGAATCGATAAAGGATTTAACTTGTTTACCTGTAGTCGCATCAATGTCTTGACCTTGGTATAATTTACCATTATGGAATCGGCCATACATACCGCCAAGGGTAACATGTTTGTTAAGTTTACCTTTCACTTCTAGCATAGCTGCAGAGATAGTATTTTCCTTATTTTGGTACGTACCTGCACCACCCCACCAGTAACCATAGCTAGCGGATACATCTAGCTTACCATGTTTATACATGAGGCGCGCCCCATCGATGAGGTCATCATACATGAGCCCTAGTGCAGGCGTATAAAGTTGACGACCTACGCGCAATGTTGTGTCCTTGCCAAAATGATGATCTACATAGGCAAGATTTACTTGAGCTATATTAGCATTGCTATTGCCGAGCTCACCGGAACCTTGTACACGAACAACAGCATCGGTTTTATCATTTACCTTTGCATTAAAGATTACACGAGCCCGATAATCAAAGGAGGAATGCGTACCATAAGCATACGCATCATCTTTCAATTGGCTACCGCGATAACGTAAACGGTAATTACCGGTTACCTTTACATTGCCCACTTGATCTTCTAATTTTGCTACACGCACGCCCAATGTATTGAGTTCATTACTAAATTCATCGGCCAAGCGATTGATCATAGCTTGTTGTTCTGCATTAGCGCGGTCTTGATTCGCCATGGCTTTCGCTACCATTTGAGCCATTTCATAGCGTGTAATATCTTTATTGCCTTTGAAAGTCCCATCTGGATAACCATTAATAATACCGGCAGATGCCAATTGTTCTACTGATTGATAGGCCCAACTAGAAGGCTCTACATCACTAAATGGATTGGCTGCATAGGCACTGACAGAACCCAATACAAAACAAGAAACTAAACTTGCTACTAATTTTTTATTCATAGAGATAACCCACTCTCATCTATACACAAACAAAATATATGAATCTATATGCTCTACACCGCATCATCATACTATATAACATGCGATACACGTATTAAAGATACCGCCTATTCATGAGGTGTTGTATAGTTAATATCTTGTGCCTTGTAGCTTTCACCATGAGCCAATACATGAACGATGGTTTCTAATGTGGCACGCACAGTTTCAACAGCCATACTTGGTTGATTTGGTTTATCCACCACTTGAGATGGCAAGTACGGAATGTGCATAAAACCAGCCTTGATATTGCCCTTTTGTGCCGCATAATGGCATACACCATACATCAAATGATTGCATACAAAGGTACCAGCCGTATTAGAAACTTTTGCAGGAATGCTCGCTTGATGCAATGCATTGACGATATTTTTAATAGGCAATGTAGCAAAGTACGCACTAGGCCCATCAGCTACGATTGGCTCATCCTCTGGTTGATTGCCTGCATTGTCTGGAATGCGGAAGTCATCGCAGTTAATAGCAACTCGTTCCACTGTAATATCTGGACGGCCCCCTGCTTGACCTACACATAGAATAAAGTCTGGCTTACATTGTTCAGCCGCTGCTTTCACAGTATCAACAGAAGTATAACGTACAGTTGGCACCATTTGAGTTACCACCTTGTAATCGCCATCAGTATAACCATCCATCGTTTTTACAGCTTCCCATGCAGGATTAATAGGTTCGCCACCAAATGGATCAAATCCAGTAATTAAAATAGTTTTCATCATAACACCTCATAAGGATATTTCAAAAGATTGTTCATCCACAGAACAAGGTCTTAAATAAAATAGTACATCAATAGGATGTTCAACACGAGCATAATCAATGCAATTGGAAGTTGAGCTTTAATAACACCGTATTGATCACGCATTTCAAGAAGCGCTACCGGTACAATGTTAAAGTTGGCAGCCATAGGTGTCATCAAGGTACCGCAATAGCCAGCAAGCATTGCAATAGCACCAATAGCAGCTGGGTTTGCACCATGGGCTACAACGAGCATTGGAACACCGATGGCACTTGTAATCATCGCAAAGGCTGCAAAAGCATTACCCATGATCATTGTAAAGATGACCATACCGATGCAGTATGCTACAACTACGAGGAATACATTATCTGCAGGCACCACACTAGCTACAGCACTAGAGATAATTTTACCAACGCCAGCCAAATTAAATAGATAGCCTAGGGCCGCTAATAATTGGGACAAGATAGCAGTCCAACCGATAGCATCGATAAGACGACGACCTTCATGGAAACCTTGGTTAAATGAACCCTTAGTGATGTAAAGAGCAGCGCACATTGCAATGATAGCGGCAATACCAAGACCTACAAGAGCGCCTAATTTAGTAAAGAAGCCAATGATAAATGTGATGATACCAACAAGCAACGCTGGTACGAAAATAACATTACCAATACGAACTGCTTCGCCTTTTTTGAATTCAATAGGAGATTCAAAGTAATGACCTTTGCCGAGTTGTTTACCAAGACGATAGCAGCCATGGCGATAACGAGCCAGCCATTTATTTCCTTTGATAGATAAGAGCCAAAGATAAAGGACACGCTGTACAAGAGCCAGAATAAACCTGTACCAATGCGATATTTATGTTCTTTATCAAGGAATGATTGAATGGCAAAGATAAATAGAATAATCCCTACGAGAAGATATACATAATCTAAGGGCTGCATTTTATAGATAAGTTCTAACATATTATTCAGCCTCCTTCTTTAATTCTTCTGGTGTAACAAGGATATTAAATTCATTAGGTACTAATTTACCAGCTTTCATATCCTCTTCGTCACGAGCTACAGAGGCTTGAATTGTTTTATCAAAGATAATAAAGCGAATGAAGTTAACGATATAGGCACAAACAGCAGTTGGCAATCCGTATAACACCATATCTGTTAACTCTACAGAATAGCCTAATTGTTCCATAACACCTTTGATAAGCAATAACCCCCCAGCAGCAAGGAACAAGTTTTGACCGAAGAAATTGCCTGTATTATCTGCAGAAGCAGCTATACCACGCACCTTATCAAGGGTACGTTGAGATACTGGGCGACCTTGAGCTACTGCAGCTTCACTCATAGGTGCGATCAACGGACGTACCATGGCAACCATACCGGACATGTTAATACCAAAAGCTACAGTTACTTGGCGCACAAATAAGTAAATCATAAAGATACGACCAGCCGTAGCGGCGTTGATCTTGCCAATCAAAAATTTCTGCCCGTTCACGTAAAACCATGACGTTCCATAAGACCAATAACAGGTAAAATCAAAATAAATAATGACATATAACGATTTTTTTAACGAAAGCCTCCCCAATGGCACCAACGATATCGTTGATACTGAGACCACCTGCAAGGCCCGTTACAAAACCTGCGGCTACGACAACTAACAAGGCATTAAAGCGCAGACATCAGACCGATGACCATCACTAAAAATACCAGATAAGACTAACATAGTCTCACATCCTTTCAATAAACCATCTACCATTCAAAAACGAACGCATAGATATGACATACATGTATATATTATATATCCAAATGTAAAAAAATTCTGCACTATCTTGTACAAAAAAATACACCTCACGAGGAATATCTCACGAGGTGCTTGTATTAGTTATATCAAGTCTTTTTAAACAATACCGTTGTATGTTGTTTTCCTCTAAAATGTACTTTATCATAAGCTTTAAATCCAAAGGATTCATACATCTTAGGCAACCATGGGTGCTCTTTAGCCGTCCCCAATGTAACAGCTGGTGTCTTAAATTGAGTTTTTTTAACAACTCTTCTGCATAACCAAGTGTTTCCCGTGCATAGCCTTTTGCCTTTGAAAGCTGGTGCTGTTACGAAAATGGGCAATATGTGGAAATTTATCCGGTGTAGAGTATTTAACCCATGGCATGCAGAATGTAATAGAGCTCACTAATTGTCCGTCAATATACAATCCATATACAGGATAGTTTTCAATCCACTCTTTAGATTCTTCTTCGGTAAAAATCGATGGCATCAAAGGTAATTGGAAAAATCTTTAATAGCTGCATAACCATCAATTAAAAACCTTATGGTATTCCGCTGTATCTTCTACTGTTAATTGTCTGAATTCTTTCATTGTCTTGCCCTCATTTTTATATCTTTATCAAACTACTATTTTTTTATGTTTTATACATATATTCTGTATATTTATTATCATGAATGTAATTATACTACTATATGTATCTAAATGCAATAATTCTACATAAATATTTGATGAAGTTTTATAATCTTTATAATAAAACAAAAAACAGGATGCATCACGAGGATACATCCTGTTTTGGAGCTTTCACAAGCTCGAGGGAAGTTATAGTCAATGTATTATTGGCTAATACGGGAACCATATACGTCGCGTTGATTTTTAGGGTTCGTTGTTAACGCGAACACGTTCTGTTTTATGACGGTCATTATCGCCACCAGAAATACGGTCAACACGGTAATGGTTAAGACGAATATTTTTGTAATTCAGGTTGGAATTCATCCATAGCACGACGCATATTATCATCGATAGGTGCACCGTTTTTGAAGAGCACGGTACAACATAGTTGCGAATTCGTAACGAGTCATTGTTGCATCGCCTTTGAATGTACCATCAGGGTAACCAACAAGGATACCATTACCTGCCAATTGGCTAATGTATTGGTAAGCCCAGTGATTGCGAGGAACATCTGGGAATTCAGCAGTTTTGCTAGGATCGATTGCATGTGGATTCAATACTTGTAACAAGTTATTGTATTTGTTTTCAATATCTTGAAGACGTGCGTTCAATTCAGCAATTTCACGGCCCATAGCTACACGGGAACGAGATTCAGGTGCACGTTTACCAAGACGAATAGATACGCCTGCATTTAATTGAGGATTACCATTACCTACTGTGCTACCGATGGAGAACATTGTGTCTTCATTAGGACGGTAGAAAGCACCCAATGCAGCAGAGTTAGCATTATGGTAGTGACCATAACCAGCAGCTACTGTCCATTTATCATCTGGGTTGAAGTCTAATGGATGTAACGCAGCCAATGCAGCAGAACCTGCACCTACTTTATTAACGCGTTGTTCTACATCGCCGACACGGTTAGTCAAGTTAGTAATGTTATTGTTGATGGCACCGTTTGTAGAATTGTCGATTTGATTTTGTAAATCATTAGCTACAGAGAACAATTGACTGCCATTGACAGCATCTGTAGATGTAGCAGAGATTTCGCCTGCGGCTACATTTTTAATTTGACGTTCTTGACCAACTTGACCTACAGAAACGGAGCCTTTAGCTGCAGAACCTACACCGGCAAAGCCACCATATGTATGAGTTGCAATTGGAGCACCGCTTGTAATGCTAGTTGTCGCAACAGAAGCACTGTTTACGGATGTTGCAGGAGCAGATTGAGATTTGTAACCAATAGCAACAGAGTTCGCATCACTTGCAACAGAATGATCACCGATTGCCATAGCATAGTCCGCTGTAGCATGTGCATCAGAGCCGAAAGCATTTGCGCGTTCACCTTGAGCTTGTGCACCAGCACCATAAGCTTGTGCATGGTCACCAGAAGCAATAGCAGAAGAACCGATTGCATTAGTGTGTGCACCTGTAGCTTGTGCACCAGAACCAATAGCGTTAGCCTTATATCCAGCGGCTTTTGCTTCATAACCAATAGCTTGAGAACGAACTTCGGATGCATTAGCACGGGTACCAATTGCAGTAGACCAAGTACGTTCAGCATTAGCACTATGACCAACAGCAATAGCTTCGTTCATCAAAGCTTTAGATTCATGACCTACGGCTAGTGCAGAACTACCAGCTGCTATATTTTCAGAGCCAATAGCAACAGAGTTACTTCTCCAATCGCCAAGTTTTTTAGTACGGTCATCAGATTCATTATCATAATCACGGTCACGGAAATTAGCATCAGATTCTTTTACAGTATTTCTATAACCATAGCCGATAGCATGTGTACCATTAATAACATTACTATCACCAAATGCTTGTGCATAAGCACCTGTTACAGTGTTGCCATCGCCAAATGCATTAGCTTGGTCACCATTAACTATGTTTTGGTTACCATATGCACTGCTGGAACCAGTAGCACTCGTAATGCTATTACCTTGACCTACTGCGATGCTAGTAGCTGTACCATTCGCAACAGTACCATAACCCACTGTATTATGTGGATCCGGAGTTTGACCAGCTTGATCACCTACGGCTGCAAAAATAAAACCATCTGCTGTAGATACAGGTGTTGCTGCACTAACAGGAGTAACTGCAGATACGCCTACTGCAGCTGTGGCAGCCAATACTGCAAATGCTAATTTTTTGGAATGTTTACTTTCTCTCATCTTACACCCTCACTAAATTAAAATCCTTAACAATATACAATACAATTTTTCAGTCTCTCTATTCGCCTCTCTCTTTAGCCTAACCTAAACATATAGTTCTCTCAAAAAAATAATATTTAAGTTAGTTTAAGAAAAAAATTTATATTGTTAATTACTTGCATAGCATATCAAAAATTTTTACGATATGTACAAGACTTTTTTCCATATAAAGTTCATTAATAACTCTTCATATACAACAAAAAAATAGCTTGATTACTATTATTTTTATGACATATTGATATACTCATAAATTTTTATGATGACCTTTAAAATTGGAATATTTTATGTATTTTTTTCATATAATACATTATTTTACTTATAAATAATCAATCTTTTAATAAGATACACCAATCTAAAACATGCTAATTCCATGCTATTTTTCATGAACTTAACGTGAATTATTCATGAATTCTATTTGTTTATATTATCGAATTATTATTTTTATTTTATGTATTTTTATATATCTTTTTAATACATATCCTCCTTTTGCACCAAAATGTGTAGCAATCTATATTTTTTTAAATTAATTATAAACTATCAATATTAATCTAGAGCTTGCTTATCTCATTAAATCATTAGTCACAAAAAAACCACACATAGAAATATTATTTTACATTTATATGTATACAGTGTATAATCAAAACAAATACAATATATCTTATCTCGTAATATATAAAGAAGAGGGTATTATGGAGAAAATAAATCAACGCGGAAAGTATTTATTCATTGCCGGTATAATTAGTCTAATTATTGCCATTGTAATCTTATTTCTCATTCCAGATCCATCAGCTAATAATGTAGAAATTGCGAAAAAGGCTACAAGTGCAGTACAAGCAGCACAAGAAATTTCTAAAAACAATCAAACTAGTATTTTACTCCATACGATTGGTATGGGCCTCTTAGGTTTCGGTATTACTGGGACTGTAGGTGGTTTCATTCTTAAATCTATGAAGAAAAAACAATAGAATATCTCATAAAAAAGGTGTTACTACATTCTCTATTGAAACAGTACTAACTGTTATCAATGCAAAAGAATGTAGTAACACCTTTTTATTTGATTTAATAAGAATAGAACTAACGAATCTATTTAACCCGTTTCATAATAAGCAATGCCAATATAATACCTAACGTAGATGTCACAAGTTGTGGCCAACTAGATACGAATAACATGGCATTTACAATCTTTGGCGGTAGTTGGAATAAAAAAAAGAACAACGAATATCCACCATATAGGACACCGGCTTTCACCAGTGCAGCCACAATAATAAGTAAAAGTTTTGGCTTATGTTGCAACCAATGTGCGACCAATACATAGGCAGTCGTGCCTAATCCAGTTATAAGAATAAATGGTGGCAATGGTAGCATACCTTGTAAATGAGCTACCACTGGAGCCACCCAGGCAATGACTAAACCATTTTTCCATCCATAGCGCCATGTAGCTAGCACAAATGTAGCCGACGTAATGGAGCCGATAAGGAACATGCTGACTTGGTTTGGAATAAATGGAAACATAAGGCGCAAGCTTTGTGCCAACAGCGCTACAGCCAACAATAGGCCTGTGCCTGTAATAGATTTTGTAGACATAAGAACCTCCTCTTATACGATATAAATTTTACAAAAGGTACTTACCTCAAACAATACAGCATGAATCGTGCGAATTACGGGACCTCGAGCCAACCTATCACCTGGTACTAATTTATCAAAGATCCAGTTAAATATAAAATTCCATATGACTGCAGTCAGCGAAATTAATATCATCAGCAACAACGGTTGCCCCTCATGAGGAATAAACTCAATGACCAACATCCCTATTAAAATCGCACCCAGTTCAAATATTACTGATTGTATCGTACGTTCAAGAATAGACATATATACCTCGCGTTTATATGCAACCTCTATATGCGCTATTATAACACAGTTCCTTTACCCTATTAAGTTAAGTGTAATCTATGCAGCAAAAATAAGTATTTAATATTCATATAACCAAAAGACGGCATTGCACAAGATCGCTCCAGCTAGCTTAACGGTCCAGGCCATAGGCCTTGACCTACTAAAGTCGCGTACTTGTGCAATGCCGCCTTTTTACGTTCTATAACTTATTAGCACAAGAGAAAAAGAACCACTGATAAGCTGCAACTTATCAGTGGTTCTCTTATTTGTGCATATGCATAGCACGTTTCTCTAATAAAAGTATATCATGAACCTATCTAGAGAACAAGGAGAAAACAATGATGTTTAATTCAATTGATCATCTACATTTGTTAAACATATATAGGGAACATAAGATGATTGGCGCCCCAATATAAAGTCCTAAATCCGGAATTTCTCCGATGAGTATAGCCGCTACTATGGCTGCTACAACAGGAGATAGATACATAAAGTTCGTTACGTCTGATACATGCTCTGCATGTTCTAAGGCATAGCTCCAGAATACAAATCCTAATGCACTAGAGAAGCAAGCTAGATACATAATCGCTAACCAAGCTATAGGTGGTGCTGCTACGATAGTGGCAACCGATTGTGATACAAAAGGCAATGCCATAATCGCACCGGTAAACATGGACCAGGTAGCAACGGTGATAGGATCATGCCCTTTTAGGCTCAATCCACGATTAACGATGTTATAGATGGCAAAGAGTATCATGCCGAACAATGTCCAAAAGGCGCCCATAGGTACATTGATGGGACCATTCCACAGAATAATGATGGCTACGCCTGCAAAGGCAGTAATTGTAAAGAGCCAACCAATAGGTTTCATGTAATCTTTGTAAACAACTAATGCCATAAGTGCTGTTGTCATAGGCGTCAAAGCCATAATAATACTCGATGTGGCCGCCGGAATAGTAAGAAGCCCTTGATTAAATACGACTTGGTATACAAAATTTCCTGTCATACCAAGCACTATATATAAGCCCCACTCGCGCCAGCTCGTAGGAATGTTCAATCCTTTAGCTACGCCAATGATAAGCATGAGGATGGCTCCGCCTACAACACGGGCTACCGCTAGTGTTAAGGGATCTACATGTTGTAATGCAATTTTACTAAATGGAAATGCTGTTGCCCAAACAGCAATCGTTGCCAATCCACCGATAACGGTTTTCACACGATTTGACATAGCTTATGCTCTCCTTTCCTCCATGCACTCTATTCTAAATATCTAAATTATAAGAGTAATGTATTCAATTATAGGCACAAAAGAATAAAATGTCATCACCTGACAATGGATAAACTATCTAAGCAACAGACCTCATTTCCATTAAATTGAAATGTAATTTCATTATTTATAAATAATTTTTATATAGCATATATTTTTCGTGTTTACACTACGAATAATCAATATATAACTATGTTTATATGGATATTTTTTTACTTTCACAAGATAATTTACATCTATTATTACGAATTTTG
>BNJU01000941.1_pt1 | contig 147709 bp, 166 predicted proteins | sample 8539281 | NCBI WGS metagenome assembly BNJU01 (sample SAMD00202456, study PRJDB9452) | human saliva metagenome | isolation source: human saliva | place: Japan | reverse complement strand
GGCGCAGTTGGTAGCGCGCTCCATGGCATGGTAAGAGGTCGTGTCTGAACTCTCTAGCCCACGCACTGGGCGACTCGGGTCCGCCCAGTCCCGGTCCTGATTGAGATCGCCCGTGCGGCCGGTCAGCGCCCGGAACCGCTGGCCTGTGGCACCCCTCCTGGGCCTGCGACGGCGCAGGTTGTCCAAATCTGTTGCAAAGGCCCTTGGATCGAGCTGGATCACCGGAGGAGAATCGTTGATACATGCGCTTCTTCTCGCCGCCGATCCTGCTGTGAGCGCCTTTGCAATAGATCTGGACACGACCCCGCCCGGCTCGTCCCAGGAGTCTTCATCATGTCCCACCTCATACCCAAAATGTCCTCGCATTATGCCGATCCGGCCCAGAACTGCCATTTCGGTGAGAAAGGCCTACTGTCCGGCGTCTGTCATCTGCGACGGTGGGTCCATCCTGGTCCTGGGGTCTGGGTCAAGCTCGGGTGGCGGATCCGATGGCGCGAAGGCGCACGATGGCAGTCAGGTGGTCGGGGTTATACGGGCCGGGGGGTGATCTTTGAGGATATCTCGACGTCGCCGGGCGCTCGGTCCGGTCCACAGCAGGCAGTCGATCCAGTCGCCGCTGTCCCGCAGCGGCGCGGCGTGCATGTCTCGAAGCTGTCGGGCAGTGCGCAGGGAGGGTGCCCAGTCAGTGAAGTCGACCTCCCAGTCCAGGCGGTTGCTCGGTGAGAAAGGTTACTAATGAAAGGGAGAGCGTCGGCGTCGACCTCACCGAGCGGTCTCGGTGTCGTAAGAATCGAGCAGCTCGAGCGTATCGCGATGTCGCAGGACGTCGACCTTCATACCGACGCTTGCGGTTCGCTGCTGGAAGCGGCGGTCTCACCGGCGTACAGCATAGGCACTGATCTCGACGCCCCGTCCGGACGAGCGTCGGCGGACACAAGATCACCCGCACCCGTCCTGTTGCTGCCGCTCACCGGCGCCGTCTCTTCCTGCTCGTCGGTTTGTCGACGGCCAATGCCTCCTCGCCGGTGGGCCCCACGAGCGGGGAGTGGTCGACGACCCTGAACTCGCGCCTGACCTCGACCCAGCGCTGGGGACGATTCCACGCCTGCCGGCGGGCCCTTCGGCGTCGACGTGGTCATCGGGGAAATCCCGGGGAGTTCTCTCCGCAGGTCGACACCGACCTCGGCCAGGTTCCTGTCGGCGGACGCCCGTCCCACGGACCTCATCAGCCGCTCCTGAGCTGACCGTCCAGGCCGGCTGCATCACTGTCGCTTGATGCCGGGCCGGTCTCATCGAGTCGGTCATCCGAGTTCGTGTCATGCCCACACCTGGGCGCCTGCGGACACGATCCATGACGGGCTGTCGGGCACCTGGTCCGCTGCTGATCGCGTCACCGCTGCCGTCACCGTCCTCGGACTGCTCTCGTCCGGCGCTGCGTGCCGACACGTGCTGGCACTCGCTCCTGACGCTCTGCGCACACCCCTGGCCCAGGCGCGACTGTCCGCCGCGTGGCCGACGTCGTCCAGGCCTGCGAGACCAGATCGTCGGTGACTGAGTCCAACTGGCCTTCTACGCGCAGGTGGACGCGAACCCTGCGGCCGCCTGGCAGGCCTCCCAGGAGGTCAGGCGGCGTCGTCGACGTCACCGCCGCGTCCGGCGCGCGGTGGACGGCGGCGGTGCGCGAGCAGGCCTGTGCGTCCGCCGAGCGCCCGGACTGCTGCTGCCGCCGGTGCGCCTGGACCCAGGACCTCGTGGCGACGCTCGTGCTCACGACCGCAGCCGCGCCGGAGGCCACCAGGACCAGGGGCGTCCGGACGAGCCGCTGCGTGCTCTGACCGATGGTGGCGATGCGGCCGCCTCGACGGCGTCGATCCGCCCGACGAGACCGGCGAGATGGTGGGCGCTGAGGTCCGCCAGCGGGCTCCTCCTGGGTGGCGGTGGACGAGACGGCGCCCTGCGACAGCGCGGACAGGTAGTTCGTGGGTGCGGCTAGCGTCGGGCACGACGACGATAGAGGCAGTCGTCGTGCTCGCCCGGTGCCGCTGAGGAAGAAGCTGATGGCGGGCGGTGACTGGGGCAGGTGCCGGGCGGCCTGCGCCAGGTCGTGGACGGTGATGGCGGGCGCGGCCGCGCCGCCGCCGAGCCGGGCCTCAGGGGCGGCGTCCCGGCTGCGCCGTGCCGTGAGAGCCGCGTCGTCCTCGGCGCCGTCCTGACGCCGGTGAGACGCGACCTCGGTGGGACCGACGTTCTCAGGCCGTAGTGGGAGGCGGCGGTGTTGTTGAGGTAGGGTCGGCGCGCCGGCGTCCGGGGTCGTGTCGTCGGGGACGGCCCAGGCGAGCACGAGCGAGCCGGTGGCCTCCTCGTCCTGATGAGAGTCGATGCAGGGCATGAGGCCGTCGTAAAGCGGACCTCGAGGCGGTGCGGATGCTCAGCGAGTAGGAGGCTGGCAGCGAGGTCCTGCGCCTGCGCCTGATGCCGCAGGGCCTGGTCCTGGAGGATGTCGGTGACGACCGCGCGTCGCTGGAGGAGGCGAAGGACCAGGTCATGGCCGAGGCCGCGCGCACACGAGTGCGCCCGGCACCATCCGCACCCGTGGAGCGAGCACCGACGATCCGACGGCGCGCCCTCGGCCGGTGTGCGCGAGCACCGCCCATCCGAGGGTTGTACCGATGACGGTGGTGGTGAGGGCGGCGAGCGCGGCGACGACGATGAGCTCCGCCATGAGGCGGTGGACGCTGAGCAGGACACCGGCGTGGACGTCGTGAGGCGCGATGATCCTGAATGCGCCCAGGGGGCGAGGATCCAGTGCTGACCGACGGTCCCCAGCCTCCAGCAGGCGGATGAGCAGGCGGGCGCGCGAGCGCTGACAGGAGACTGGGCGGAACGGCGCGGGGCGTGCGAGCACTGCCGACGCCGTGACGACCGTATTGGGTGAGCAGCGCGAGAAGCAGCGCGCGGCGCGGGCGGATTGCCGCATCGCCTGCGTCGCGGTTCCCGGGACCACGCGTCCGACTTTCCAGATCGCGTCGCTCCACTGCGCCGCGCGCCGCGTCGAGAAGTGACGGACACTGCGCCTCGCCGCCGATGACGTTCCACGCGCCCAGCGCCGGGTCCTGAGCGGGGCTGCCCGCGTACACGATCGGCGCCTCGGAGAACACGGGCGTCAGCGGTGGACGGATGTAGTCGTCGGGTCGTGTCGAGCACCTCGATGACATTCGTGGCGAGCGGCTCCCCGGTCTGCCCCATGGCGTCCGTGGTCATGCGTCACTGCACGGCCTCGACGCCGTGCCGCTCGGCCAGTGACAGCAGCTCCTCGGGGCTGACGCCCGTCTCGGTGATGATGACTTGGGCGGTGCTCTCAGCCGGGAAGGTGTAGTCCAGATCCCGGGGGACGAGGAGGACGGTCGCGAGCGTCAGGGCCAGGAGGAGGGCCCAGGTGGTGCGAGTGACGAGGGTCATGCGCGTGAAGGGGATCGATCCTGGGCGGCGGAGGGCTGCGGACCGCAGTGCGGTTTCAGCCCCAGTGCCGCCGCAGGGCCCAGGTGGCCTGCTCGAAGACGGTGCGGCTGAGCGTCGCGCCCTCGCGCCGCACCGCGGCGGGGTCGACGAGCAGCAGACGGTCCAGGCGCATCTCACTGGGGCGGCCCTGCGGGTCCCAGGCCCCGGTGCCCACGTCGTGCCAGTGGCGGCCCCACCGGGCCTCCTGGGCGGCGTCGCGTGGTCCTCTGCTGGTGAGCTGGGCGACGACGAAGCGGCCGCCGGCCCGGGCCAGCACGAGGACGGGGCGGTCCTTGCCCTGTGCGGCGTCCTCGTAGGGCACCCACGTCCACCACGACCTCGCCGGGGTCGGCGTCGCCGTCGGGGTCGGGGGCGGTAGTCGAAGCGGGGCAGGCCCCGGGCCGCGACGTCGTGAGACCCTCGACGCCCCTGCGCTCCGCGGTGCGCCGCGCCGACCGGGTCGCGCCCGTGAGGGCCCTCGGCCATGGGCGCGGGGCGGGTGCGGGTGCGGGGCGTCGGCGGGCGGCGGGACCATGGCCCGAGCCCTGGCGGCCTTCGCGGCCCGCGCCCGGCGGCGGGCGCGCCGCGCTCACCGCCGTTCGCGCAGGGCGCGCAGCAGCCCTGCCACGGCGCACGCTCCGCCCGACGCCTGCAGCCCGGCGATCATCCCCCGGGCGGGGTCAGCGGGTAGTCCACGCCAGCCCTCCAGCAGCCCGCGCAGCTCGGTCAGCGGCGGCAGGACGGACAGGCCGGAGATGACGACCATCACCAGCGCCGTCGTCAGCCCCACCCCGACAAGCGCCCCCGGCGACCGCGGCCCGACTCATCCCCAGCCGCCGCAGGCTCCACCTGCACGCGCAGGTCGTCGGCCAGCCCGGCCGCCCGCGCACCAGCACGAGCAGGACGACGGCTGCGACGGGGCCGACCATGGAGGCCACCGTGAGCGCTCTGGCCGTGGCCTCCCGCGCCGTGATCCGGGACAGCTGCTCCTCCTGCGTCATCCACTCGGCCGTGGGCGCGGCCCGGCGCACCGCGTCAATGCCCCCTAGCGCCAGGGCGCAGGCGCGGTGGACCACGGCCCGCGGGTCGGCGACAGGGAAGGTCGAGTCGTCGACGACGAGCGCACCGGCCAGGGCGGACAGGGGGTTCACGAGTGCGACGACGGTCAGGGGCGATCCGGTTGCCGGCGTCGTCATGGCATGAACAGGCGCTCGCCGAGCTCGTGGCCGTCCGCGTCGGCGGCGACGGCGGTGCCCGTCACGTCCCCAGGGAGCCCGCGACCACCTGGCCCTCGACGACCATGGCTCCCATGGCGGCCGGGTCGATGCGCCGCAACAGCGGCGGTGAGGCCGGCTCGGCCTCCAGCACCCACCAGAGTCGGCGTCGAACGGGCTGATGAGCACGCCCGCGCCGGCGGCCGCCGCGGCCTCGTCCCGGGGGACCGGGGATGCGGCCCAGGCGCTGGCCCGCAGCGTCGGGCCGCCTCCCACTGGACGACCGTGCTCGACGCCGCCGCCAGCAGGTGAGAGGTGGTCCCCAGGGTCGTGAGCAGCGACCCCACCAGAGCCAGGGAGCACGCGCCCGCGGTGGGCGACGAGCAGGCCGCCGGTCGCCAGGCCGATGGCCCCGGCCCGCTTGACCAGCGCCCGACCGCCCGCACCAGCAGGGGCGACAGGGGCCCACAGGAGCACGACGGCCGCGAGGGCCGAGCTCAGGGGACGGCGTTGGCCCTGTCGACGCTCATCGGCTCCCGCAGGAGCCCGGACCAGGACCGCGCCGCCCGCCGCGCCCGCCAGCGGGCGCCCCACGCGCACGCGCGGCGCCGCACGGCCGTGCGGGGTGAGGGCCGCGGGGCGGGCGCATCGGCGTCGATGCCGGCCAGGCCCCGGCCCCGCCACCACAGCGCCAGGACGTCGAGGACCACGAGCGCGGCCCACGCCCCGCAGTCGCGGCAGGCTCGGGGAGACGGTCAGGTCGCGGGTGTCCAGGCCGCCGACGGTCAGGATCATGCGGAAGACGGCGGACACGAGCGGGGCCAGGACCACGGCCGCCACCAGGGGCGGGCGCGGCCGCAGGCAGAACGCCCGCCACCAGGCCCGGCCCGCACCCGGCGGCGGAGGCCCCAGGAGGCGCAGGGAGCGCGAGGCGGCGGCAAGCCCTCCACGGTGAAGGAGGCGATCGTCCCGCTGGAGCATGAGGGGCGACGACGCCGGCGATGACGACGACCATGGTCGTGAAGTTGATCAGGCCCCCGAGCTGGGAGATGCGCGACAGCAGGGTGCGTGGTCATCAGGGGCGCCGAGCGCAGGGCGGCCGCGGCGTCGCTGCGCCACACGAGCGTGCCGAGCATTCCGCCCAGGACCGCGCCCAGCAGGGACAGGGCGAGCAGGGTGGGCGGCCGAGGAGGCGCCGGTGACCGGTCAGGACCAGGTGCGCGATCATGCCCAGCTCACCCCGCGCGCGGTCAGGTGCGAGATCCGGGCGGCGGTGGGGCGGCTCAGGCGCTCCTCGATGACGCCGTCGCGCAGGACGAGGACCTCCTGGGCGGCGGCGGCCACGGCCGGGTCGTGGGTCACCATGAGCACGCTCGTGCCCGCCCGGGCCGCGCGGGCGAGCAGCTCGATGACGACGGCGCCGGAGCGCTCGTCCAGGGCCCCTGGTGGGCTCGTCGGCGAACGACCCCGGGGGAGGAGGCCAGTGCCCGGGCGATGGCCACGCGCTGAGCGCTGCCGCCCGACAGCTCGTCGGGCCGCTTGGTCAGCCCCGCCAGCCCGACCCGCTCCAGCGCCGCGTCGGCCTCGTCGCGCGTGAGCGGGCGGCGGGCCAGCTTCGCGCCCAGGCGGATGTTCTCCGCCGCGCTCAGCTCCTCCAGGGTTGTAGTCCTGGAAGACGGTGGCCGTCCGGGCGGCGCGCAGCCAGGAGCGCCGGGGTCGCTCAGCGCTCACAGGTCGGCGCCGTCGTGAGGAGACGGTGCCGGCGGTGGGGCGCACGGTGCCGGCGACGCATGCCCAGCAGGGTCGACTTGCCCGAGCCGGAGCGCCCCATGAGGGGCCAGGAAGGCGCCGTCGCACCTCCAGGTCGATTCAGCGGACGACCGGGCCGTCCGCCTGCCGATAGGTCTTGCCCAGCCGGTGGGCGATGAGGCGCATGAGGGTTCTCCTGAGAAAAAGGTGGGGGCGGGCGGCCGCCTGACGGTTCCATCCAATCCGCCGCCCCGCCCCGTCTCTGAGGGGCCGGGTGGACATCGGGGGAGAGCGGGCTCTACCGACGGGGCCGGAGGCGGGCGGTGAGGCTCCAGGGCGATGCACACCCGTCAATCCGCCGCCCCGCCCACCGCGGGTTCCGCCGACGACGCCGCCCCGGCGGGCCGCCGCACGCCCGGCCGCCGCCGACGCCGCGAGCCCGCCCGCCGCGGGGCGTCGCCCGCCGGCGCCCTGCTGGCGGTGCTGCCCGCCGCCCGGCGCTCGCTCGCCTGGACGCTGCTCCTGGGCTGGGCGCCCTCCCCCTGGCCGCGGCGGCACCTGATCCTCCTGCCCTGGGCGCCGCTGACGGCGCGGGTGCTCGATCCGCGACTGCGCGCGGGCGCCGTCTGGCTGGGTCACGACGGCACTTTCCGTCGCCCCGCCCCCTACGCGGACGGCGGGCAGGTCCTCAACCTCCTGCTCCAGATCGCCGTGGGCCTGGTGTGCGCGGCGATGTGGGCGGCGGTCCTGCTCCTGGGCGGCTACTCGTCGCCATGGCAGCCTGCGCTGGCCCACCGGGCAGGACTGGCATCGGCCCGTGGCGGGACACCGGCCCCGTGCCGATCGTGCTGGTCGACGGGGCCCCTGACGGCCCTGCTCCTGGCCGCCGTCGTCTTTGAGCGGCCAGCTGCTGGCCTGGGTCAGCGCCCGGGCGACGGTCCTGACCAACGCGGCCGACGAGGGGGCGGCCGCCCTGGCCCGCTCCCGCGACGTCCTCCTCGACGCCTTCTCCGGGGAGCGGCGCCGGATCGAGCGCGAGCTCCACGACGGCCCCCAGCAGTACCTGACCGCCATCCGCCTCAACCTCGCCGCCCTCGAGCTGGGGCTGCGCCACGGCCGGGACCCGCGGGATCTGGCCGAGACCATGGGCTCGGCCCGTGCCAACGCCGCCGCCGCCCTGGCCTCCCTGCGGGCCGTCGTGCGCGGCATCGCCCCCCAGGTCCTGCAGGACGAGGGCCTGGTCGCCGCCCTCGACGAGCTCCTGGCCCACTGCGGGCTCAGCGCCCGCCTGAGCGCCTCCGGCCCCGACCGCGCCCTGGACCACACCCGCGCCCTGCTCGCCTACCACTGCGTGAGCGAGGCCCTGACCAACGCCTCCAGGCACGGCGGCGCCACCGCCGTCGAGGTGGGCCTGATCTGGCCGCGGCGGCCTGCCGGGGACCATGCGGATCGAGATCGACGACGACGGGTGCGGGCCGGGCGCGCCCTGGACCCGGGATGGCGCGCGGGCGCCGGGTCCGAGCCGGGCGCGGGCACGGGCATCGCCCGGCCTGCGCGAGCGGGCCGCCGTCCTGGGCGGGGGCCTGGAGCTGGGGGCGTCGACCCTGCCTGGGCGGGGCGCGGCTGGTCCTGACCTGCCCTTTCCGAGGCAGACGCCCCGGCGCCGTCGCCGGCACCGTCCGGCCTGTCCCGCGCCCGCACCCCGCAGGAGGCCCGCCCGTGAAGATCCTGCTCGCCGAGGACTCCGCCCTCCCTGCGCGCCGGCCTCGCCCAGGTCCCGCGCCGTCGGGCACGAGGTCGTCGAGGTCGGCGACGCCGACGAGCTGGTGGAGCGCGCCGAGTCGACGGCCCCGACCCGTGGTCACCGACGGCGCATGCCCCCGGGCATGGGCGACGACGCCCTGCGCGCCGCCCAGACCCTGCGGGAGCGGTGGCTGCGCGAGGGCCGCGGCCCTCGCCGGTGCGTCGTGCTCAGCCAGTACGTCGCCGCCGGCTACCTCGACCGGCTCCTGAGCACGGCGGCTTCGGCTACCTCCCTCAAGGAGCGGGTGGGGGACGTCGACGAGCTGATCCGGACCCTGAGGAGGTGGCGGCGGCGGGATCGGTGGTGGACCCGGAGGTCGTGGCCACGCTCCTGGGCTCGCGCTCGCCGCGGCGTCGAGCGCCTCACGCCCCGGGAGAGGGAGGTGCTCGGCCTCATGGCCGAGGGGCCTGTCCAACGCGCAGATCGCGCGCCGGCTCGTGCTCCTCGGCGGCGGCCGTGTCCAAGCACGTGTCCGGGGTCTTCACCAAGCTCGGCTTCCTGCCCGAGGACGAGAACCGCCGGGTCAGGGCGGTTCTCATCTGGCTGCGCCGCCGCGGGATCTGAGCCGCGGGATCCGACCCGGGCGCCGCGCCCGGAAGACGCTCACAGCGCCGCGCCGCGGCGGCGGGGCCACCAGACCAGCAGCCCCTGGCACACCGCGCCGCAGACCGCCGATGCCGCCAGCAGCGCGACCAGGCCGGACGCGTCGAGCGCTCCGACCGTGCCCAGCGTCTGCGAGCCCAGCGTGAGCGCCCGCGTCACCAGCGACTGCGGCCACGCGCAGCCAGCGCACCGCCCTTCAGAACCAGGGCGACGCCTACGACGATCCCCCGAAGCCACTCGGCCACCGGCGCTGCGAAGGACCGCATGCGCATGCTCAGCAGCGACGGACGGCGATGAGGGGCTGGGCGGCCGCACCGCGATGAGGCACTCGACGGCGAAGCTCGTCGGCGGAACCGATCCGAGGCCCAGCGCCGCCCCCACCAGCCAGGTCAGGGCCAGGACCATCACCTGCATGAGGACCACGGGCGCCGTGATGATCAGGGTCTTGGCGGCGGCCAGGGCCGCGGGCGAGGTGCGTCGTCGTGCGCATCGCGGTCCAGCTGGACCTCGCGGTGCTCGGGGCGCCAGGCCGCCGAGCCCAGCAGCGCCACGCCCAGGAGAAGAAGAACATGCTGTAGAAGACGAAGACCTGGGAGGCCAGGGCGTCCCACTGGCGGGGCAGGTCGTTCCTGAGCAGGTTGACGGTTCCGGACACGACGGTCAGCGCGGGCAGCACGAGGGCGACGACCCACACGGCCGAGCGGCGCAGCTTGAGCGCCTCGGCGGTCAGCAGCGCGCCGAAGGAGGCGCGCGCCCGCGCCGGGTCGTGACGTCCGGGCGGGCCCGCGACGGCGGGCGCACGGGCTCGGCGGGCGGGGCGGTGGACGGGGAGCGGTCGCAGGGGATCACCTCTCGATCCGGTCGAGCCGCCGGGTGGCGACGGCGAAGAGGACGGCGGACAGGACCAGGAAGCCGGCCACCCACCCCGGGCCGGGGGCGGTGTAGCGCGCCGTCGCGCCCTCCATCCGGGCGCAGGAGATGACGGCGTAGTAGCCCCACGGGACCAGGCGCGCCACCGACGCGGGCGCCAGCAGCATGTAGACGCCGATGAAGGAGCCGATCAGCCCCACGCCCACGCCGATGAGCTGGTTCTCCACGACCGCGGCCAGCCACACGTGGAAGGCGCACAGGGCCAGGTCCACGGCCATGAGCTCGACGGTGTACAGCGCCCACGGGCCCGCGTCGAGCGGCACGCCCACCCCGGACAGGCGCGCCCAGGCCACCCAGGGGCCAGGCTCTGGACGAGGACGGCCGACGACGACGACGGGCCAGGGCCGCCAGCTTGGCCCGGCACAGGGCCCCTGGGGCGCCCGGCGGTGGCGGGAACAGCGTCCAGCCCGCCCCGAGTGCTCGATGTCGGTCTGGCTGGCCAGCACCGAGGCCAGGACCGGGCCGGTGATCGCCGCCATCAGCGTGAGCCCAGCAGCAGCTGCTCTACATGTGCGAGCCGGGCCGGGTGAAGGCCGCCCGGTCGGCGCTCATCAGGGTTGATCCCGGACAGGGCTACCGTGCTGCCACCACGGCCGCTGCCACCGGCACGGGCGCAAGCCGCGCGCATCTGGCTCTTAGCGCCAGGGCTGAGCCCGCCCGCTGTTCCGCCGGACGCCGCGGGATGCGCCCGGCGGGATGCGCGCGCTCATCACAGCGCTCTGCCCCGCCGGTGAGGTCCATGAAGACCTCCTCCAGGCTCTTGGGCTCGCGGCGCAGCTCGTGCACGGGGCACCCGGCCCCCACCAGGCGGCGGGCCAGCCTGGCGGCGCCGTCGGGCTCAGGCCCGGCACGCGCATCCCCTCGGCGGCGGGGACCGCCGTGCCCGGGCCCTGCCTGCGGGCACGAGCCCGGCCAGGACCTCGGCGCTCAGCGCCGCCCGCCCCGCCGGGGTGACCACCAGCAGGTCCGGCACGGAGCGCTCCATGCTGGGCGCGCGTGCCCTGAAGACGAGCCGTCCGGCGGACAGGATGCCCAGCACGCCCGCCATGCGGTCGATCTCGTCGAGCAGGTGGCTGGAGACCATGACCGTCACGCCCCGGCCGGCCAGCTCGACCAGCAGCCGGCGGATCTCCTCGATGCCCGCCGGATCCAGGCCGTTGGTCGGCTCGTCCAGGATGAGCAGCTCGGGCTCGCGGGCCAGGGCCTGTGGCGATCCCCAGGCGCTGCTTCATCCCCAGGGAGTAGGCGCGCACGAACTCTGTCCCGGTGCTCGTTCAGGCGCACCAGCGCCAGCGCCCGCTCGACCTGCCCGTCGGACAGCCCCAGCAGCTTCTGCACGATCCGCATGTTCTCCGCGCCGGTGAGATGGCCGTAGCCGGGCGGGCGCTCGATCATGGAGCCGATGCGGGCCATGCGGGCCGCGGGCGGCGCGGGTGAGGTCCTGGCCCAGGAGCCCTCACCGACCCGGCGGTCGCTCGAGCAGCCCCAGCAGCATCTCTCATGGTCGTGGACTTGCCCGATCCGCTGGGCCCCAGGAAGCCGTAGACGACCCGCGCGGCACGACCAGGTCGAGGCGGTCGACGACGGTGCGGGCGCGGGCCCTCGAGCCGAAGACCCGGTCAGGCCTGCGGTGATGGATGGTCCGGCCGGGCGGTTCGGGGCGGCGGGAGCGGGGCCGCGCCGGGTCGGGGCGGGCGGCGCGTACGTCGGCGGCGCGGACGCCGGTGCCGACGGCGGTGCGGGAGTTCGTGCGTTCATGGCCCCTGATCCTGCCGGGCGGGGCCGGGCGGTCGTCGGGCCGTGGTCTCGAGATTCCGCCCGCCCTGCGCCGCGGCGCTCATACCCGGTATGACGCCCCGCGGCCCGCGCGCCGGTACGGTCGTCGGCCATGACCGTCGAACGAGCCGGGCGGCCGCCGGGCGCGCGGATCAGGCCCGGCGCGGCCGACGTCCTCCCTCGCCGCCCTCCTGGCCTGCTTCTGCGCATTCAACCCCGCCGGCGCCCTGACCCCGGCGGGAGCGCTGCGGTGCGGGCCGTCTTCCTGGCGTGACCGCCGCGTGCTGCACGGCCATCGCGCTGCGGCGCCTGCACCCCGCCGCCTCGGTGGGCGTCATCGAGGGCGGCCCCTGAGCCTCACCTGGCCGTCATGGAGGACCTGTCGATCCTCGCGATCGCCTCCTGCCTGGTCGCCGCCGAGACGACCCAGAGCCGCATGCGCCGGCCCTGGGGCCCGGCGCCTCGCCCTGGGTCTCCACGCCGGAACGGTGCTGGCCGCCTACCGCGTCAGCGGGGGTTCGCGAACCCCGAGACGGCGGGGGCCTACGTCATCCCCCTGGTCGCCGGGTGGGCGCTGGTCTCGGTGGCGGCGCTCGTGGGCGCCGCCTGGCGCCGGGCGCGCGAGCGCGTCGAGCGAGCCCTGAGCGGGCCGCGATCCTCCAGGCGCAGCAGGACGTCGAGCGCCGGGCTCGCCGTGGCGACCGAGCGCCCGCATCGCCCGCGACGTCCACGACCTGCTGGGCCACCGCCTGTCGGTCATCTCCATGCAGGCCGCCGCGCCCGCGCCGTCCTGGCCGCCGATCCGGGTGCGGCCGACGCCGCGCTCGGAGTCATCGGCGAGACGAGCCGCCGGGCCGTGGACGAGGTGCGCGCCCTGGTCGACGTCCTGCGCGCCGACGACGAGGCCGCGGATCCCGGTGCGGCGCCGCCCGCATCCGCGGGAACGCGGCGCCCCCGCGCCCGCGAGTCCCGGGGTTCGCGGACCCGCCGGGCGCATCCGCAGATCCGTCGGACGGATCCACGGCGGCCCGGGCCGCGCCGGGGTTCGACGGCCCGTCCGGCGGTGCGCCTGGCGGTGCGCCTGGCGGCCCGGACCGGCTCCGGCGTCCGGCGCCGTCGCCTGCCGGGGCTGGAGGACGTGGCCGGCCTGCTCGCCTGCGCCCGCCGCGCCGGTCTGCCGGTGAGCCTGTCGCTGCTGCAGACGGCCGACGTCGCCCCTCGAGATCGGCGAGGCCGTCTACCGCGGCGTCCAGGAGGCGCTGACCAATGTCATGCGGCACGCGGCGGCGCCCCGACCACCGTCACCATGACCGTGGGCGATCGCCTCGACGTCGTCGTGGACAATGAGGCCTCGCGCGCGCCGGGCGCCGGCGCTGGGCGGACGGCGCCCGCCGCACGGGCGCGGGCCTGGCGTCCATGGCGGGAGCGGGTCGCCGGCGTCGGCGGCTCCCCTGGAGGCCGGCCCCCGCCCCGCGGGCGGCTGGCGGGTGCGCATCGCCGTGCCCGCCCCGGCCGCGGGCGCCGCGGCCGAGCGGGGCATCTCGGCGGGTCCGGGCGCCGCGGCGGGTCCGGAGCCGGGTGCAGGCCCGGGCGCCGCGGCCGAGCGGGGCGCGGCGTGAGCGCGGTGATCCGCATCGGCCTGACCGACGACGAGCCCCTGCTCACCGCGGGACTGGCCATGCTGCTGGGCGCGCAGGGCGACATGGAGGTGGTCTGGCGGGCCGCCGACGGCCACCAGGCGCTGCGCCGGGCCGAGTCCGACCCCGTCGACGTGCTGCTGCTGGACATCCAGATGCCGGGGCTGGACGGCCTGACACCACGCGCCGCCTGGTGTCCGGCGGCGCCCAGGGCCGCATCATCATCCTGACGACCTTCGACACCGACGGCTACGTGCTGGGCGCCATCGAGGCGGCGCGGCCGGCTTCCTGCTCAAGAGCACCGCGCCCGAGCGGCTCGTCGAGGCGGTGCGCACGGTGCACGCGGGGGACTCGGTCATCTCGCCCGGACCCACCCGGCGCCTGCTGGGCGCGGTGCGCCGGGCGCCCCTCAGCCTGCGCGGCGGGCCTGGCGGCGCGCGCGCCGCGGGCGCCGGGCGGCGCGGGGAGCTCGCCGGGCTGACGGAGCGCGAGCGCGAGATCCTGCGGCTGGTCGCCATCGGCCTGACGAACCGGGAGATCTGCGACAGGCTGTGGGTGAGCATGCCGACGGTCAGAGACGCACGTGTCCCACCCTGCTGGCCAAGACCGGCTCGCGCGACCGCGTCCAACTGGTGCTGCTGGCCCTGCGCTCTGGCGTCGTGCGCCTGGACGAGGTCCTGGCGCAGTAGGCCCCGCGCCCGCCCGCCGCCGGGCGCGCGCGGCGCGCATCCGACGACGGCGCCTGCGCCGCGAAGACTCCCTGCCCCGCGCGGGCCTGCCGCCGGCGCGGGCTCACCGCCGACGTCGGCTCACCGCCCGCGCGCGGCCGCCTTCATCGCCGCCACGAAGTCGCCCAGCTCGGCCTTCATCGCCGCCACCGCCGCGGCCAGCGCGGCCGGGTCCCCTGTCCGGACCCGCCGCCGCGGCCAGCGCGGGCGCGTGCGCTCCACGATCTTGACCGTGGCCGAACCGCTGATCGCCCCGTCGGCCCCGGCCGCGATCGCCTCGGCCACCTGGTCGGGCCGCGAGATGCCGAAGCCCAGCATGACCGGGGCCGACGCGTCGGCGCGCAGCCGGGCCACCGAGGCGGCCAGGCCGACGGTCGAGGCCGCGCGCTCGGTGCCCGTCACGCCCGCGCGCGAGACCGCGTAGACGTATCCGCGCGAGGAGGCCGCCACCGCGTCCAGGGTCCGGGGCGTCGGCCGAGGGCGGGGCGATGGTGACCGCGTCGACCCTGGCCGCGCCGCCGCGGCGGAGAAGGCGTCTCCCTCGCGCACGGGCACGTCCGCCAGCAGCACCGAGTCCACCCGGACCCTCGCGCACTCGGCGTAGAAGTCCCGCGGTCCGAGGGAGAAGGGCACGTTGCCGTAGATGAGCATGCCGATGGGGATCTCGGGGTGGCGGGCGCGCACCCGCGCCACCACCGCCAGGGCGTCGGCGAACCCCGTCCCTCGCCTCCAGGGCCCGGATGTGGGCCCTGCTGATCGTGGGGCCGTCGGGCCACCGGGTCGGAGAAGGGCGCGCCCAGCCCAGGGCGTCCGCACCGCCGTCGATGAGCGCCTCGACGACCTCCTCGCTCAGCTCCGCGTGGGGTCGCCGAGCATGACGAAGGGGACGAAGGCGCCCTCGCCCGCCGCCCGCAGCCGGGAGAACATCTCGGGAATAGCGGCTCATCTCAGGCCTCCCTGCCCCGCCGACGACGAATACCGGGTGCGCCCGCCCATCTCCTCGACCACGGCTGCGGCGCGGGCCACGGCGCCGTCGGAGGAGAAGCGACCCGCCCAGCCGCATGCGCACCTGGTCCAGGTCCTCGTCCCCGCGCCCGGACAGGCACACCAGCAGGTGGGGCCGGGGCGCCCGGCGGCGTCCCCTGGCGATCTTGAGGGCCTGGGGCCAGGGCGTGGGCGGACCCAGGGCGGGGATGATGCCCTCGTGGCGCGACAGGGCGACGAAGGCCCCACGGCCTCGTCGTCGGTGATGCCCTACGTAGCGGGCCCGCCCCGTGTCGGCCAGCCAGGCGTGCTCGGGGCCCACGCCCGCGTAGTCCAGGCCCGCCGAGACGGAGAAGGACTCCTCGACCTGCCCCTCGGGCGTGCGCATGAGGTAGGAGCGGGCCCCGTGGAGGATCCCGGTCCGCCCGGCGTTGATGGGGGCGCCGTGACGGCCCGTCTCCAGGCCCCCGCCCGGCCGGGCTCCACGCCGATCAGGCCGACGCCGCGTCGTCGATGAACTCGCTGAACATGCCGATGGCGTTGGAGCCCCCGCCCACGCAGGCGATCACCTCGTCCGGCAGGCGCCCCGTCAGGGCCAGCACCTGGGCGCGGGCCTCGCGGGAGATGCAGCGGTGGTACTCGTGGACGATGGTGGGGAAGGGGTGGGCGCCGGCCGCCGTGCCCAGCAGGTAGTGGGTGGTGGCGAAGGACGCCGTCCAGTCGCGCAGCGCCCTCGTTGACGGCGTCCTTGAGGGTGCCCGCCCCGCTGGCCACGGGCACCACGCGCGCGCCCATGAGCTCCATGCGCTCGACGTTGGCCGCCTGGCGCACCACGTCGGTGGCGCCCATGTAGATGGTGCACTCCAGGCCCAGCAGGGCGCAGACCATGGCGGTGGCGGTGCCGTGCTGGCCGGCGCCGGTCTCGGCGATGATGCGGACTTGCCCATGCGCCTGGCCAGCAGCGCCTGACCCAGGACCTGGTTGCCCTTGTGGGCCCCTGCCGTGGACGAGGTCCTCGCGCTTGAGGAGGATGCGGGCCCGGCCCTCCAGCGGCAGGGTCCGCAGCTCTGGTGACCGGGGTGGGCCGGCCCAGGAAGCGGCGCATGAGGTCGTCGAGCTCGGCGGCGAAGGACGGGTCGGACCGGGCCTCGATGAAGGCGTCCTCCAACTGGTCCAGGGCCGGGATGAGCAGCTCGGGCACGTACCGCCCGCCGTAGGGGCCGAAGTAGGCGGGCAGCCTGGGGAGGCGTCGCGCCCGCGGGCGGGCGGGGCGGGGCCGGCGCACCGGCGTCGTCGGCGCTGGCGGGCCCCGACGCATTGCGGCCGGCGTCGGCGTCGGCGCCGTGCGGGCCGACGGCAGGGCCGGCGCTGTCGACCCCGGCTCGCCCGCCGCCCCGGCGGGCAGGGGCACGGCGGTGGCCAGGGCTTCGGCGAGGCGCGGGTCGGGGGCGCCCGACAGGGCCGAGCCGATGAGCAGGGCGTCGACCAGCCCGGGCCAGGCGGCGCACGTCGTCGGCGCCCCCACGCCCGACTCCCCGACGAGCACGACGCCCGACGGCGCCAGCGGCGCCAGCTCTCCGTGCGGGCGATATCGGTGGTCAGGGTCCGCAGGTCCCGGTTGTTGATGCCGATGACGCGCGCGCCCAGCCGCGCCGCCCGGTGCATCTGCTCGGGCGTGCAGACCTCCGTGAGGACCTCCATGCCCAGGTCCGCGGCCAGGTCGGCGAGCTCGCGGTAGACGTCGTCGGGCACCACGGAGAGCATGAGCGAGGATCGCGTCCGCCCCCAGCGAGCGGGCGGCCAGCACCTGAACGGGGTCGACGACGAAGTCCTTGCACAGCACCGGCGCGTCCACCGCCGCGCGCACGGCCGCCAGGTCCTCGAAGGAGCCGTTGAAGCGATCGGGCTCGGTGAGCACGGAGACGGCCGCCGCCCAGGGGTGTAGGCGCGGGCGAGCCCGGCCGGGTCGTAGTCGGCGCGGATGGTGCCGCGCGAGGGGAGGCCGCCTTGCACTCCAGAGATGAGGGGCCGGGCGCGGGTGCGCCTCGCCGGAGCGGGTGCGCAGGGCGTCGGCGAAGGAGCGCGGGCGAGCGGGGCGGGGGCGCCTGGAGCAGGTGGCCGAATCGCTCGCGCAGCTCGGGGATGCGCGCCGTGCGCGCCTCGACGATGGAGTCCAGGACGGTGCCGGTGGCCAGGAGGCGCTCGTCGACCGGCCGGCGCTCGGGGCGGCCGGAGCGACTGGTGAGCTGCGGGCGGTCGGGCTCCCCGGGGCGGCCGGTGGCGTCCGCGGCGGCCGGGCTCATCGGGCCCCTCCCCGGGCCCCCGCGGTCATGGCCTCCAGGTGCTCGGGCCACCGCCCCGCCTCGCCAGCTGGTCCAGGGCCCATGCGGGTGCCGTCGGCCAGGTTGTCGGCCGGCCCCGCCAGGTAGAGCAGGGCCCCGGCGTTGACGGCGATGGCGTCGCGGTAGGGCGGGCCGTCCGCGCCCTGCGAAGACCTCCCGCAGCAGCCGGGCGTTCTCGTCCGGATCCCCGCCGAGCACGTCGGACAGCTCCCAGCGGCGCACGCCCAGCTCCTCGGGGTGACCTCGTAGGCCTTGGACGCCGCGGGGTCGCCTCGCGCACGAGGGTGGTGCCGTGCACGGCGATCTCGTCGGTGCCGGCGCCGTGGACGATGAGGGCCCGCTTGCGCCCGAGCCCTGACCATGGCCTGGGCGATCGTGTCGAGGATGGCGGGGTCGGCCACGCCCATGAGCTGGTAGGTCAGGTGCGCCGGGTTGAGCAGGGGGCCCAGCACGTTGAAGATCGTGGGGTCGCCAGCGCCCTGCGGATCGGGGCCACGTGCTTCATGGCCGGGTGGTAGGCCTGGGCGAACAGGAAGACGAAGTGGTCGCGGGCCAGGACCTCCACCGCCTCCTGCGGGCTCAGGTCCAGGGGCAGGCCGAGGGCGGCGACGACGTCGGCGGCGCCGGTGCGCGACGACACGGCCCGGTTGCCGTGCTTGGCCACGCACACGCCCATGGAGGCCGCCACGATCCCGGCCCGGTGGAGATGTTGATGGTGCCCGCGCCGTCGCCGCCGGTGCCCACGACGTCGACGAGCGGAAGGGCACCTCGGGGAAGGTGCGGGCGGCCCTGCGGAGGCCCCGGCGGCGCCGGCGACCTCGTCGGCGGTCTCCCGCGCGAGTGGAGGGCCGCCAGCAGGGCGGCGGTCTCGGTCTCGGTCAGGTCGCCGGCGCCGAGAGCGGCGAAGACGACGCCGGTCTCGTCCTGGGTCAGGCGCCTCGCCCTGAATGACGTCGCGCAGAAGACGGCGGGCGTCCTCGGCGTCGGCGACGGCGGCGGGCAGCCGCGACCGGCGTACTCATGGCGTTGTTCTCCGCGGGTGCGGTGGTCGCGCGATCTCCCTGAAGGGCGTTGGTCGGTTGGTGACTGGCTGGTGGTGGACGTGGGAGGCCGGGTCCGGGGACCGGAGCGCGGCCGGGGCCCTCGGGGGCGGTCTCCGGCCGGGGCTGGGCGGGGCTCAGGGGCAGCCTGCCAGGTCCTCGGTCAGGGCCCGCAGAATGCCCGGGCCGTGCGGGGTGAGGACGGACTCCGGGTGGAACTGCAGGCCCACGACCGGCGCCGAGCGGTGGCGGGTCGCCATGACGACGCCGCCGCCGCCGGGTCGGAGTCGCCCGTCACCGCCAGGGCGACCAGGTCGTCCGGCAGCGCACGGGTCCCCAGCGCGAGTGGTAGCGGGCCACGTCGAGGGGTCCGCCGCCCAGCGGGGCGAGGGCAGGATCGGCCCGGCCGGCGGCGGTCACCTCCACGCGCACGCGGCGCCCGTGGACGGCCCCGACCCTGCCCACGCTCCCGCCGCAGGCCCTCGACGATCGCCTGGAACCCCAGGCAGACGCCCACGGTGGGGACGCGAGCGCCAGCGCGGCGTCGAGCAGCCCCATGAGGCAGCCGGCGTCGCGCGGGTGCCCGGGCCCGCGACAGGCACAGCACGGGGCGCCGCCCGCGACCGGCCTCGGCCGCCGAGGGTTCCAGGGCCTCCAGGACGGCGGCCGCCGGGACGGTGTTGCGCCAGACCTCGATGTCCGCGCCCAGGGAGGCGGAACTGGTCGACCAGGTTGTGGACGAAGGAGTCGCGGTTGTCGAGCAGGGACGACGCGCATCTCAGGCCCTCCTTCCGGAGTCGGCGTGGCGGCGGCGCAGGGCAGTGGCGCCGGCAGGACCGGCGTCGGCGCGAGCGGTGCCGGCACCGGCAGCGCCGTTGCCCGCCGTCGCGGCTGGGCCGCTACCGTCCGCCGCTGCGACCGGGCCAGCGCCCGCCGTCGCGACTGGACGGGGGCCGCTCGCGGTCGACGACCAGCGCGCGCCCTGGGCGGCGGCCACGGCGGTCAGGACCGCGCTCGCCTGTGAACGGTCTCCCGCGGCCTCGCGGCCGGCACGGAGTCCGCGACCACGCCCGCGCCCTGCCTGGACCAGGCCCGCCCCGCGCACCGAAGGCGGAGCGGATGACGATAGGGAGGTGTCAGCTCGCCGTCGCTGCGCACATAGCCCACCGACCCGCCGTGGGAGCCCCGCGCGCACCCTCGGCGGCGCGGATGAGCTCGGCGGCCCGCAGCTTGGGCGCGCGGTGAGCGTGCCCATGGTCATGCGGAGGCGCGGAACGCGTCCAGGGCGTCCAGGCCAGGGGCCAGGGTCCCGCGACCTCGGAGACCAGGTGCATCACCCGGCTGTAGCGGTCCACGCGCAGCAGGTCGCGCACGCGCGGGTGCCCGGCGCGCACACGCGGGCGACGTCGTTGCGGGCCAGGTCCACGAGCATGACGTGCTCCGGCCACCTCCTTGGCGTCGGTGCGCAGCTCCAGCTCCAATCGCGTGTCCCGCTCGTGGTCCACGTCCCCGCGCCGCGTCAGGCCCCGGGGGCGTGTGCCCGCGATCGGGCGGATGGCCACCTGCCGGTGGCCGCCGAGTGCAGCAGCGCGGACTTCGGGGGAGGCGCCCAGCAACTGGAAAGTCCGGCGCGCCCAGGTAGAACATGTAGGGCTCGGGTGGCCGCGCGCAACCGTGGTAGGCGGTCGGCGCATCCGGGCAGGGCATGGTGAAGCCGCGAGGGCACCACCTGGTACACCCTCGCCGGCGGCGATGGCCTCCTTCATGGTCCTGACGACGGCCGCGTAGTCGTCGTCGGACAGCGTGGGGACGGCGTGACGATCGGTAGCCCGGCCCCCTGCCGGGCGAGCGCGGCGAGTCGCAGTCCGCCGTCGACGGGCGCACCGGCGCCGTCGGCGTCGGATCCATCCCCGCCGATGGGCGCGGCGACCGGCGCGCCTGCGTCGGTTCCGCCCCCGCCGTCGAAGGCGCCGATGGCGGCGCCAGTCTCGTCGAGGCGGGCGCGGCCAGGTCCGGCTCGTCGAGACTGGCGCCCACGAGGGGTGGCCGGGCGGTGGGGTGGTCTGATGACCAGGATGATGCGCGCGTCGCAGAAGAGGTAGTCGGGCAGGTGTTGTCGCCCATGGCGACGTCGGGCAGGGTCTCGAAGGTGGCGAGGTAGTCGAAGGCGACGACGCCGGCCTCCAGGGGCAGGTGCGGGTGGTCGACCTCGGCGCCGCCAGGACGCGCAGGGGCGCGATGGTGGAGGGGCGGTGAGGGCGCCTCGCGCCTCCAGGGCGCCGTCGTCAGGGGCGGGCGGGATGGTGAGGCCAGCAAGTCCAGACGCGCTGCCCGGGCCGGGGCCCGCGACGACGTAGTCGGGCCAGGGGCCTCGCGCAGGCGGGCCAGGGCGGCCCGGCCGTCGGCGGGGGCCTGGGGAGGGCCTCGACGGTGACGGTCGGGCCCTGGCAGGTCAGTCGCGCGCAGGCCCTCGAGGACGGCGATGGTGGTGCGCGACCCTTGGTGGCGATGTCGACGCTCTCCAGCAGGACGGTGTCCAGCGGACGGGGCGCCGGGGCCGCCGTCGGTGGTGGTGGCGATGGAGACCGGCGGCGGCGAGGTGCTCCAGAAGGCGCCCGCCGTCGGCGTAGCGGACCGTCCGCGTCAGGACGGTGGGCGGCCGAGCGTCATGTGGTGCCTTCCTGTCGGTCGCCACCAGGACCCGCCCCGAGCATGCGAAGAGTCGCCCGGTGGCGAGCTCGTGGTTCCGGTGCCTGCTTACGCGGGCATGGAGTGGCTCGCCCATCGAGCCACCACCACTGGCGGTGCGGAACGCTGTCATGGCACGAGCCTAGGGTCGGGGCGGGATGACCAACCGTCGCCCAGCGCGGGCTGCCTTCATGACCCGGCCGCCCGCTACGCCGGCGTTTTCTCGGCCCGCACGCCCCCGCCGCGACGGCGGGGCTGCCGGAGGCCTGACCGTACCAGGCTGTCATCGACCGCGTCCAGACCGCGGTCGGGGGTGGCTGCTGGCCAGGATCCCTCGCGGGAGCTGCTGCGCCGGGTCGTCCACTACGCCTCTTCCGTTGACGTCTTCTTCGCCCTCCGCTGTACGAGAAAAGGCGGAAGCGGAGGGCGAAGAGCGAGCAGTAAAGGGAAAGGGCGTAGTAGACGCGATCCCGCCGGGCGAGTCCCTCGTACGTGTCGTAATATCGTGACACGACGCATACAGTCATGATATTGTGACGAGATGGTTTCGTCCGGCATCCCCGCACTCGGCGATCTGGGCGCGACGCTCCGCCGTCATCGCCTGGCCGCCGGGCCTGACGCGGCCCAGCTGGCTGGGCGGGCGGGCGTCTCGCGCCAGTGGGTGAGCTGAGGTCGAGGGCGGCAAACGGGCGGGCGTGGAGTTCGGCGCCGTGCTGACGTCGCCGGCGCGCTCGGCCTGAACTCGTCCCGCGACCGCCCGCCCTCGCACTCGCCGACGGCGGCGGACGGTGGTCAGGACGCCCTGGACGCCCACCTGCGCGCACTGGGCTGCTATGAGGTCCCTGTTCGTCATTCTCGATCGCAGCGTCGTCGGCGAGCTGATCCGGACCGACGGCGGCGAGCACCGCTTCTCCTACATCGGGGCCCGGACGGCGCCCATCTCGCTGTCCATGCCGGTCGACGGCGGTCAGTTCCGCCATCGCGTCGTCGACCCCTTCCTTGAGGGGCTGCCGCCGACCAGGCCTCGGGTCCGCGAGGCCCTCGCCGCGCTACGGAGTCTCGCCGCGCAACCCCTTCGCCCCTGCTGGAGCACATCGGCCTGGACTGCGCCGGGGCCGTGCGCTTCGCCGACGCCGAGCACCTGACGCGGGCCCTGGATGACGACGGCGAACTCGTGGCCCTGAGCGAGGAGGAGATCGGCGCCCGCCTGGCCGCCCTGGAGGAGGGGCGGGAACCCTCCTGGATCGCGCCGGGGAGGCTGGTTCTCGGCCGGCGCCCAGACCAAGATCGCCTGCGCCGCGAGGGGCCAGTGGTATGAGGCCAGGGCTGCGAACTGACCACCCACATCCTCAAGCCCGGCATCACGAGGGATGAAGGAGCAGGGCCTCGACGAGCACCCAGCCTGACGACCCTGCGCGAGATCGGCATCCCGGCGGCCCGGACGCGCTACGCCCGGCCCGGCGGGCGCGAGGCCCTCATCGTCGAGCGCTACGACCGGCTCCGCGAGGGCGGGCGGGTCCGCCGCGTCCACCAGGAGGACGCAGTGCCAGGCCACGAGCACCTACCCGCGGCGCAAGTACGAGGCCGACGGCGGCCCCGGCGCGCTTCGATCATCGACCTGCTTGCCCGGTGGGCGATCGCGACGGCGCCTCCATCCGCCGCTTCGTCGACGCCCCTCATCGTCAACGTCCTGCTGGGAGCCCCTCGACGCGCACGCCAAGAACTACTGATCCTCCAGCGGGCGACCGTCGCCTGCTCGCCCCTGTACGACTCGCCTCGGGCCTGCCCTTACGCCTGGGCGCGGGCGCCCTCGGCACTCCCGGGGGCGGGGCGCCCTGGCGGACCTTCGCCGCGAGCATCGGCGGCGAGCGCGGGGCTCGCCCGCATCGGGGGCCGCCCAGTGGGGAGCGCTCGGCCGAGGACGCCTGGCTCGGTCTGCGGGCCTCGCATGCAGGGGGCCGACGTCGTCGCCCGAGTCGCGCGGCTCGCCGACTATCCCGCCCGGACGCCCTGGCCACCGTCATCGCCCGCGAACGCGCTGACAACCCCGCCCCTGGAGGGCAAGCGGCCGCCCGCCCTCCTGCTCGACGCCGTCGGCTCGGCGTCGCGCCGGGGCCCGCGACCCGCTGCGGTGAGCGGGTCGCGGCCCTGCCGCGGCGCCCACCCACCGGTCCGCTGCGGTGGGGGTCACGCGGTCCACACGCGGTGGCCGGATCGCGGTTTCGCCCGGATGGCGCAGAGAGCGCCGGGCGGTCCCGCCGCCGGGGCCGATGGTGACCAGGCGGGTATCGCGGTCGGGGCCCGGCCATGGGATGATCCCGGCGTGAGCTCCCCACTGCTGTCGGTCGTCGTCCCCGCCTACAACTCCGCGGACTTCCTCTTGGCGTGTCTGGAGACCCTGATGGTCCCCGGCGGCGAGGTCGAGGTCGTCGTCGTCGACGACGGCTCGTCCGACGCCACCGGCGAGGTCGCCGAGGGCTTCGCCTCCGCCCACGAGGGCTTCCGGGTGATCCGCCAGGAGAACAAGGGCCACGGCGGGGCGGTCAACACCGGGGTCGCCGCGGCGACGGGCACCTGGATCAAGGTGGTCGACTCCGACGACGCCCTCGACCCCGCCGCCCCGCACGGGTCCTGACGCAGCTGCGCGAGTGGCGCGATCAAGGCGTGGAGCCGGACCTGGTGGTGACGAACTTCGTGCACATGCGCGCCGACCGCCGGCCGCACCGCCATGCCGTGCGCCACCTGAGGATCCCGCCGCAGGGGCGGGTGGGCCTGTGAGCGACGTGGGCCGCCTTCCGGCCCGACCGGCACCTCGCGATGCACGCCCTCATGTACCGCACCGAGGTGCTGCGCGACTCGGGCATGCGCTCTGCCGGAGCAGTGCTTTACGTCGACAACCTGTACTCCTTCGAGCCCTCATCTACGTGGACTCCCTCGTGTGCATCAACGAGGACCCGTACCTGTGACACGATCGGGCGGGAGGGGTGTCGGTGTCCGACGAGGTCATTGTGACCCGCCTGACCAGCACGACGGTCAACGCCCTCATGCTCGAGGCCATGCCCTGCACCGGCGAGGTGTCGGCCCGAGCTGGAGGCCCACCTCATCCACACATCTACCCCATGAGCTGCGTGGTCATCACCACCATGGCGCTGCTGCGCCCGAACACGCCCGCGAACCTCGGGCCACTGGCGATCGGGCGGGCCCGCATGGAGAAGCAGCGGCCCGACGTCTACCGAGCTGCGCTGCCGCACGCTGGGGCGGGTCCCTGCACCTGCCCGGCCGGGCGGGGCGCACGGTCCCGGTGCTCGGCACTACGTGGCGCGCCGGGTCCTGGCCCTCAACTGACCATCCTGGCCGCCCGGCCGGGCCGGATCTCGACAGGCGCCCGCGTCCCGCACAGTCAGCCCATGTCCCCCGACTGGGGCCCGCACCCGCCCCGGGAGGAGAGGACCGAACACCGATCTCGTCGTCGTCGGCTCAGGATTCTTCGGCACCACGATCGCCCAGCGCGCCGCCGAGAGCTGGACATCGGCGTGCTCGTCGTCGAGCGCCGCGAGCACGTGGGCGGCAACGCTGGTCCAGCCCGGACGGGGCCACCGGCATCGAGGTCCACCGCTACGGCTCGCACCTGTTCCACACACTCCGACGAGCGCGTGCGGGCCGCCAACCGCTTCACCGGCTGCAACGGCTACGAGCACCGCGTGTGGGCCAACCACGGCGGCGAGGTTCACCCCTGCCCATCAACCTGGGCACCATCAACTCAGTCTCTCTCCGCGCCGCCTCGGTCCGGCGCAGGCGGCCGCGCTCATCGCCAGAGCAGGCGTTGGGGAGGTCGCCGGGGAGCCGGCGAACCTGGAGGACAAGGCGATCAGCTCATCGGCCGCCCCTGTACGAGGCCTTCATCCGCGGCTACACCGCCAAGCGGTGGCGAGACCGACTCCGCGCGAGCTGCCTTTGCCGCCGTCTCGTCCCCGCCGCTGCCGGTGCGCCCTGACCCACGACAACCGCTACTTCGCCGACGCCCACCAGGGCCTGCCGCTGGTCGGCTGCGGGAGGATCTCGCGGATGCTCGACCACCCGCGGATACGAGGTGCGCACCGGCGTCGACTCCCCTCACCGATCCCGACGTCGGACGGCGGCCGCCCCTGGGGCGCGTGCGTGCCGGTCGGTCACTGGGGCCGTGACCGCTGGTTCGACGAGCGCTTCGGCGCCTCGCGGCGGACCCGGACCTGCGGACCGAGGTCGTGACGGGGGACTTCCAGGGCACCGCCGTCATGAACCACTCGGACGCCCGCGCCCTTCACGCGCATCCACGAGTCTCCGCCACCTGCACCCCGAGCGCCTCGCCCGGCCGACGCCATCGTCATCATGCGCGAGTATCGCGCATGGCCGGGGCCGACGACGAGCCCTACTACCCGGTGAGCACGGTCGCCGACCGGCAGCGCCTCGCGCGCTACGCGGGAGCTGCGGCGGGATCGAGAGGAGACCAACCGGTCCTGTTCGGGGGCGGCTGGCACCTACCAGTACCTGGACATCGCACAGCGGCCATCGGTCTGGCCTCCAGCGCTTCGCTGGAGACCGTGGTGCGCCCCTGGTACCGGAAACCGGTCGTAGCCGCCGGGCCGGGCTGGGCCGAGCAGCCGGCGGGGCCGACGGGTCCGAACCAGCGCTCGCGGCCCGCGGCGGGCAGGGCCGCGCGATTCGCCGGGGGCGGGCGGAGGCGTCGGATCTCACGGCGCGCAGCGCGGCGCCGGCGCTCTTCGTGGGACACTGGCTCGGATGTTCCAGGCTGCCGCCCGGCGGCCGACCACCGATCACGTGAAGGCACTCGTGTCACCGATCCCCACGCCGGGAGCAGGTCGCCACCGTCGCGCCCGCCGCGACGCGCTGTCGTCCCAGCTGCGCACTTTGCATCATCGCGCACATCGACCACGGCAGTCCACCCTGGCCGACCGCATGCCCAGGCCACCGGCGTCGTCGCCCCCTGCGACATGCGCGCCCAGTACCTGGACCGCATGGACATCGAGCGCGAGCGCGGCATCACCATCAGTCCCAGGCCGTGCGCATGCCCGGACCGTCGTCGGCCCGGACGGCGAGCGCACACCACGCCCCTGAACACGATCGACACCCCGGGCACGTCGACTTCTCCCACGAGGTCAACCGCCCCTGGCCGCCTGCGAGGGCGCCGTCCCGTGTCGACGCCGCCCAGGGCATCCAGGTACCAGTATCTGGCCAACCTCTACTGGCCATCGAGGGGGGACCTGACCATCATCCTGGTCCTGAACAAGATCGATCTGCCCGCCGCCGAGCTCCGAGCGCTACGCCGATGAGATCGCCTCCCATCGGCCGCGATATCGACGACGTCCTCAAGGTCTCGGGCACCGGCCAGGCGTGGCCGCGAGTTGTCGACTGCATCGTCGAGGCCGTCCCGGCCCCGCACGGCGCACCCCGACGCCCCGGCCCGCGCCAAGATCTTCGACCTCGCTCATGACACCTACCGGGGTGGTCACCAGCGCGCGCGTCGTCGACGGCGCCCAAGCCCCGCGAGTACTCGAGAGGTGTCCACTGGGCAGTCCACGACCTGCTGGAGATCGGCGTCATCAGCCCCGAGCCCGCGCCGTCGGTCGGCCTGGGCGCCGGGAGGTCGGCCACCCTCATCACCGGGGCCGGACGTGCGCCAGTCGAGGGTCGGCGACACGGTCACCGCGGCCGCGCGCCCGCCGCCGAGCTGCTCACGCTACCAGGACCCCAAGCCCATGGTCTCTCCGGCCTGTTCCCTGGTGGACGGCCTGACTCCCGGTCCTGCGCGACGCCCCTGACAAGCCCAAGCTCAACGACGCTGCCCTGACCCACTGAGCCGGAGGACCCCACGGGTGGCGCTGCGGCTTCCGCGCGGCTACCTGGGGCTGCTCTGCACCTGAGATCATCCGCGAGCGCCTGGAGCGAGTTCAACCTGACATCATTCCACTGCCCTCCCGTGGTCTCCTGAGGTGACCATGGAGGACCGCAGCCCACACGGTGACCAAACCCTCAGTGAGTTCTCGAGGCAAGGTCGCCTGTCTCGAGCCGGGTGGTGTGGCCACGATCCTGACCCCAGCGAGTTCAGGGCACGGTCATGGAGCCAGTGTCCCGGCGCCGCGGCACCATGGGGCATGGACTACCTGCTCGCCCTCGCGCGTGAGAGATGCACCACGCCGCCGCTGGCGGAGATCGTCCCTCGACTCTTCGACGCCCTGATCGCACCGCGGCTGCGCGCCTCCTGACTACGAGATGGACGGCGAGCAGCAGCGCGGACCTGGTCAAGGTCGACATCCCGCTCAACGGGAGCGGGTGACGCTTCAGCGATCGTCCACAGGGACGCCGCCCACCTTACGACGGCGTCACATGACCAAGCGCCTCGCGACCTCATCCCGCGCCAGCAGTTCGAGGTGCTGGCAGGCGGCTATCGGCTCGCATAAGCATCTCCCCGCTGCGAGACGATCCGCGCTGCGGCAAGGACATGCTCGCGCGCTACGGCGGGGACATCTCGCAAGCGCAAACCGCTGCGAGAAGCAGAAGGAGGGCAAGAAGCGCATAGGCTATCGGCGGGTCGAGGTGCCGCAGGAGGCCTTCATCGCGGCGCTGGGGCGGCCACGCCCACCGGCAGGGCAGTGAGCAGGGCGCTGCCGGGCGCCGGCGAGGAGGAGTCGTGACCGAGAGCATTGACGGCGGGCCCGCCGCTGCGGGGAAAGGGCCGCCGCCGATCGCGCCGCCCCGGGACGGCCGATGCCGCCGCCCCGAGGAGAGGGCGCGGCCGACGGCGCCGCCCTGGCCGGGGATGAGGCCGCCTGGGCCCTGGTCTCCCCACGCCGGGGCCGACGGGCGTCACCGCGACGAGCCTCGCCCTTCCACGACGGGGACCTGGTCGGCGTCGTCGACCGATCTGCGCGACGCCGCGCCTGCGGCCCGACGTCGGGCAGGAGGGCCCCTGCGCTGAGCGGCGCGACGGCGGCGCGGGCTGGTCGAGGTCTCGCGCGACGGCCTGGTTGGGGACTCGCACGGCGGTGCGGCCTGCGGCGGGGCGGACAGGCCCTCACGTCATGGACGCCGTCGAGCAGGAGCACTGGAGCCCATCCTGGGCGGATCGAACCGTGCCTTGGGAGAGAACCTGCTCATCGTCCGCGCCCTGCGGGCGGGATCGACGACGTTGAGCTGGGGCGATCCGCATCGGGGACCCGGCCGCCGGGGAGGTGCGTGCGGGTGACGGGCGTGCGCAACCCTGCCTCGACTTCAGCCTGCAGCGCGGGGCGGGACGACTGGGTGAGGTCCCCAGCGCGCGCGCGCCCGCGTGGGCGTCACTCAGGGTGCTCGCCGGCGGGCGGGTGCGCCGGCGACGAGGGTGCGCGGTGGTGTCTCGCCGGGGCACCGGTGACTGCACCCGCTGGTTCGCCCACCACGACCCGGCGCGACGCCCAGGCGATGCCTCAACCCGAGATCTCGGCACTGGCGTCATCGCCCCCGTTCACGCGCGCCTCACGTCCGGGCCGCCGCCCACGAGCGCATCGGCTGAGCGGGGCCAAGAGCGGCCACAGCGCCAGTAGAACGGCAGAACGAGACGAGAGGCAGGAGTGCACAATGTCCCATAGGTCTCATATCGTGTCCCACGCCATCCACTCCCGGCGCGCTCCTTCGCGCGCGCCAGCTGCCTGACCGACGCCCACAGGCGCGCGCTCCTGAGCGCCACGGTGGCGCCGCTACGTCGTCGAGGTGCCCGGGCGACGCGTGCGATCCGCACCGTCGACCCCTCCTTCCGGCTGGACCCGGTGAGGTGTTCCGCACGTGGGCCAGGTGCAGGCCCCTGATCGTCGAGGTGAGCGGCGTCAGGAGGCATCTCGCCACGCCGCCGCCGAACACCACCTGGCGTGGACCACCTGGCGGTGGAGGTGTGGCAGCATAGGCGATCGCCTCCTCGGGTCCGCCCATCGCCGAGCGGGCCTGACCACCGTCATGGTGGCGCCCGCCGACGCCCCCAGCTGCGGCCACGGCGCTGCCGGGTGGCCTGCGCCTCGGGAAGTGTGGGTGTTCTTCCCCGACCCGTGGCGCAAGGCCCGCCACCGCAAGCGGCGCCTGGTCACGCCGCGCTTCGCCGACGCCGTCGCCCGCGTGCTGCGCCCGGGCGGGGTGTGGCGCCTGGCCACGGACTGGTCGGACTACGCCTGGCAGATGCGCGACGTGCTGGAGGCCGTCTCCGCCCCTGCCCAGTCGGGCTGGAGGCGGACATGACCGCGCCGTACTTCCGCTACGACGACGCCGGCGCCCGGCCCGACCTGGGTGCGGAGGGCGCCGAGGAGGGCAGCGCCGGCAACGGCATCGACCCGGGCTCGCCGTCGGGGATGATGGGCGGCTGGTCGGAGCGCTTCGCCGGGCGGATGCTCACCCGCTTCGAGGCCAAGGGCGTGGAGGCCGGCCGCACGGTCCGCGACCTGATGGCGGTGCGCACCGAGACCCCAGGACCCGGCGCGCAGCGAGGCGATGCTGGTGGCCCTGGAGCGCGCCGGCGCGCTCCAGACCGAGGCGGACGACCGCTGGGGCGGATGTGCCCGAGCCTGGCCCGCCAGCTGGAGCCGGGCGGGCGGCGCCGGGCGCGTCCGCGCTCGCGGGCGTGAGCCCGCCCAGCCTGAGGGCGGCCCCCGCCCGGGGCTGGGGAGCGCCCGAGGCGGTGCGCGCGTCGTCGGCCGCGCCCGGGCGCCCGCGCCGCGCCCCTTCTGCGTGTACCTGCACGTGCCCCACTGCCGGGTGCGCTGCGGGTACCGCGATTTCAACACCCACACGAACCTGGCACATGGGGCCGGGCGCCCGGCGGGCGATTTCGTGGACACCTGGCCGGCGAGCTGGGTCCCTCGGCGGCGGCGGCCATGGACTCGGCGGGCCTGCTGCGGCGGCGGGCGCGGACGGTGTTCTGGCGGGGCATGCCGACCGTGCCGCCCGCCGGCGACCCGTGCGCATGTTCGACCTGCGTGGCGCACCCTAGCTTCGCCCCCGGCGCCGAGGTGACGACGGAGGCCAACCCGGAGACCGTGACGAGCGCTACCTGGCTACCTGGCGCGGGCGGGGTTCCACGGGTGAGTAGTCAGGATGCAGTCGGCGGTGCCCCGCGTTGGCTACAGTGCTCGACCGCACCACACCCCCCGAGCGGGTGCCGCTGGTGGTGGACTGGGCGCGGCGGCGGGCTGAGCACGAGCCTGACCTCATCTACGGCGCGCCGGGGAGTCCATGGGGGACTCGGCGGCGCAGCCTCGAGGCGGCGATCGACCGGGCCGGACCACATCAGCGCCTACGCCCTGGTCATCGAGGAGGGCACCCGGATGTGGGCGGGTAGCTGCGGCGAGCCGCCCATGCCCGGCGACGACGACGAGGCCGCCAAGCACGAGGTGGCTGACGCCGTCCTGGCAGAGGCCGGCTACCGGTGGTACGAGATCTCGAATCCGGCAGCTCGGCCGAGTGCCGCCACAACGAGGCGCTACTGGCGCGACTGACCGGTACGGGCGGCTCGGGGCGCACTCCCCACCTGGGGGACGTGCGCATGTGGGACGTCAGCACCTGCGGGCTGGGCCGGGCGGGTGGCGGCCGAGCTGCCCGTGGCCGGGCACGAGGTCGTCGACGCCCGGGCGCGGGAGCTGGAGCGGGTCATGCTCGGCATCCGCATGCGCGAGGGCCTGAGCTGGCGGGCCCGGGTCGGCGATCGTCTCGACGCGCGGCGGGTCGACGCCTGAGCACGCCCGAGTACCCGGTGCCCGTGGTGGCCTCGCCCGTCGCCGACGGCTCCTCCCAGCCCGGCCCCGGCTGAGGCCAAGGCTGGCGCTCACCCCGCGCGGCACGCCCCATGGCCGATGCGGCGACCAGGGCGGCCAGTAGCGCGGCCCGCCGCGCGCCCCTCGCCGCCCACTCGCCCTCCCGCGAGACGTGCATTTCGCCTCGAAAACGACATGGTTAGAACCGCACTCGAGTGCGGAGGCGCACGTCTCTGGCGTCGAAGGTTCCGAGCTGGGCGCCGCGGTCCGCGAGAGATCGTCGGGTAACTGCGCGATCGTCGAGCTTTCAACGCGAGCACGTACCCCGGGCAGACGTGTCATGTCGCGATGCCTGCGTTCCGGCGGGCGGCTCAGGTTCCGGCCGGGCGGATTGGGACTGGACCCGGAGGACGGTCTCGAACTCATCCTCGTCGACTCCTCGCCTCGACGAGGCGCCCGCGCACCCGCGGTTCCCGGGTGAGGAAGGCTCAGCCGATGGGTAAGCAGTGGTAGTGTGGTGGACGATTACGCGGCCGTCGCCGATCGAGAGGAGGATGGTCCGGGAGTCGTGAGTCCTCGCCCTCGATGCGGAGGAGGGATCCCGTCCCGGAGATCCCCGAGGACGACGCCGCTCGTAGCAGTCTCCGGCTCCTCCAGCGGGACCTCCTGTTCGCGTCTACACGCACGTCGCCGACAGTCGGTGGCGAGGACGGCGAGGCTACCGCCCGGCGGGTAGGCGTGGCGCTGCGGATCGGCCAGTCGGCTCGCGCCGTCGAAGCCCGCCGGGCCGTCGAGGGGGGAGGATTCTCCAGACTTGATGTGGGCGAGAAAGCCGACGACCTGGCGGATCCCGTTGACGCTCCTGTTCTCCTCCCCTTCTCGGTTTCTGGCCGGTTCACCTGCCATTGTATTTACGGGCGGATCATCTCTTCCCACGTACCCCTTGTCGCCGATCCACCCGAGGATCCATTCCTCCAGCAATCCGAGGCGTCCAGGCCGCCATTACCGTCGCATGGACCCCGGATAGGGGTCGGCGGCCTGCCACATCAAACCTCCATCGAGCTTCTCGGACCAGGATCTGGATCGTTCATCTGGGCCCGTGCTTTCGGACCGACCACAGACTCAGCGGCGCCCTGCGCCGCCAGTCCGGCAGGGGAAGAGGGCGCGTCCACCACGTGGTCGCAGTCCTGGGGCACCTCCTCGCGGGTCGTGTGAGCAGAAGGACCACCAGAGTCCGGGAGATCGCTCCGTCAGGGCTCCTGATGGGCTCATGGGTGAGACTCGCTGGGCTGCGACACGCCCAGTGATCTCTCCGATCACCACCTGCACAATGTTCCGACGCGGTACACTCAGATGTCGCCTCAGAGATTCCCGGACAGTGCTCCAGGATCGCGGATAACCCTCGACACCCCTCCTCGCGCGTGCTCGGGGCGTGAGCAGCCCGGTCTGAACCCACTGCATCGGTCAATCCTGTGGTACACTCCATCATGACGCCTACTCTTCCGGGGCCGCGATATATCTTCACGCTCCACGATACTTCACGGAGTGGGCCATCACCATTTGCCCCGGAAATGACCTGGGATCCCGGCACCATACCGTTTCTCCGTCGAAGCCTGTCCGCCGTCCGCCGGTCCCGTCCGATCATTGCGCGGTTGTGCTACGGCGTTGTACGGCGAGGCCCCTGGTCCGCTGTCTGGCCAGCCTGGGCAGGGGTAGGGGCGCTCGTCGGCAGGTCCGCGGCGCCGAGGGCCGGCAGCGACCGGAGCCGGACGACCTCGTCGGTGATGTCGCAGAGACAGACCCAGCGGTCCACGTAGTCGTCCACGGCGCTGGGGCCGATCCCCACCTGGCGGGAGCGGGGCAGGGGCCGCAGGGGGCGGCGTCGCGCCCGATCCCACTCGCACGCGCACCGGGCTGAGATCTGAGCGCCGCCCACTGCCCGTGATCGGCGTGAAGCCTCGGATCGAAGCGGCCGGCAGACCGGCTCAGGGGCCTCGCGAAGCCTGACCACCATCCTGCACCGCCAGGACCCGCTCTCTGGCCGGGTTCATGCCCACCGCTAGCGGTGCATCATCCACAGGAAGGACGGCTTGACCCAGGTCATCCGGCTGCGGGCTGAAGGGCGGCACGAACCGGCCGGCGGCTCACCGCGGCCCGCGATGGCCGGACCGTAGGCCTGGTAGACGGTGATGACCTCATCCCACACGGCCCGCACCTGACGACGGACGGGATGGGCGCGGCGCGACCGCTCACCACGGACTCAACCCGACCACGTCCGCGACCGGGTCATCAGGCTCGCTACGCGTCGAGACGGCGAGCAGCTTCCAGCTGCGCCCGCGAGCCCGCGGCCATTGGGCGCTGACGCCCGGCGCCCCGGCCCCCGGCCTCGGGAACGGCCCTGCACGGCGCACGATCTCGCCCGTCCACCTTCCAGACTCCCGGCAGTCCGTGCCGGTGACGCCGGCGGCGAGCAGCAGCCAGGACAGGGCGGCAACGGCGTCGGCCAGTCCGCCACCTGGATCTCGATCGTCCCGTGATCGGCGTCGACGACGCGCGCATCCCACACAGCGCCAGCCGCTCGCCCGGATCCGCCCAGTACAGCCACCTCCAGGGTCCAGTCCCTGTCCCAGGCGCACCGCCCGGCGCGGCCGGCGCGCGAAGGCGGCGAGGAACCACCCGGCAGCAGATCGCCCGTGGCGACGTCGTTGAAGGCCGACGCCGCAACCCGGCCAGCCGGAGCATGACGTCCTGGGCCCGATCGACGATGGCCGCGGCGTCGCCGTCGGCGACGAAGTTTCATCGGGTGAGGCCCAGACCCCCGACGCTCTGGGCCGCGGCCCCCGACCAGCCGCTGCTCCGACTCATCCGACAATACGACTACCCTCATCTGCGATATTACGGAACTCATCGGACGAGTATTGAATGAAGACGGACCCGGTCGGATCGACTGGAAGACGGAACTCCTCGAGTGAGCCTACTCGCGGGCCCGTCGACGGTGGCCGATGTTCGCCAGGTACCCTTCTGCATTGCGCGCAGTCTCGCCTGTTTCAGCGGGTGGATGGATGCTGAGTCTGTCCTGCTCTGCGCGCCGTGTCGCGACGATTGCGGGCAGGACCTCGGTGAGTCTGCGGCGGGTGGGCGAGGCCAGGCAGGAGTCGAAGGTCGGGCGCCGGCCGGCTTTGAGGGCTGCGATGACGCGCAGCTGCTCCTGGCGCCCGGGTCCCACAGCTCGTTCTCGTCATCGAGCCCTTCTGAACCTCGTCTCGCGAGTTCCCAGCGCGGCCCCTGAGCAGTCCAGGGCCCGTTTGACCCCGCCTCCCGCCAGGACGCAGGGTCTCAGGGAAGTTCCAGGACGCGCATGACGTAGTAGTCCAGCAGGTAGAGTCGTCGCAGTCGGCCTCGGGAACGCCCGGACGCGCCGCTCGAACTCCCTCGGCCTCCCGGGCGCTCACCTTCCGGCCCGCGCACGCCCACAGGTCCCTGACCAGGTCGTCGTAGTCCCGCGGATCGCTGCGCGTGGCGAAGGTCGCGAACATGGGCGAGAACCTCGCCGAGCACGCCAGGCACGCTCCGCCAGGCTGTCCTCGACAGGCTCATGAAAATCGCCCTCTGCAGAGATACCTCCTTACTATCGGGGCGTCTCAGAGCTCTTCTCCGAAGGTTATCCACCAGACCCGGCGGATAACCTCGGACGCCTCTCGCGCAATCGGATGAACGGGTCAGAACTCGACGGCGGCTGCGCGACGCGGAGGGGCGGAGGCCAGGCCCGCCGGTCAACGAAGTCGACGACGTCGTCGGGCAGCGGCTTTCCAGGCCGGAGTCTGGGCGGTCAGCCGCACGGCGGCAGGGAGATCCGGCCTCCAGAGACGGCACGACGCTGTCGTCGGATGGCCACCGGCAGGACAGTCTCCAGGCGGACGCAGCGCCCGCGCCGCATCCCAGTGGCAGAGCAGCACCCAGGTGCGCGGCCCCGCTCGGACGCACGAAGATGTCGGGGAGCAGGCCTGCGGTCGAGCTGGTGGCCGCGCATGTGGCTCGTGCTCAGGTCTCGCTGGTCAGGACCGATGAAGGTCCGCCTCGGCCCCTGCGGCATTGCGTGCGCCCAGCCGCGCCTGTCGCCTCGTCGCCCCGATGGCCCTGATGCCCGCGTCCCGTCCGACTCACCGCCTGCGACGCGTTGAGGATGTCCACTGTGTCCAGCCCTCGGCGCTCAGGGTTGCGCAGCCCGCTGACGATCCTGAACCAGAGCGCGCGAAGGCCGTCGGCGGTTTCCGCGGGGGAGAGCTCAGGGCCGTGCGGATGCTCCCCGGCGCAGGCTCTGGTCAGGAGGGGCTCGACAGGCCTACGCCCGCCAGGGGCGGCGTCGGCGTCGGCGCCCGTCAGGACGCCTCCGCCTGCCGGTGCAGAGAGCGGTGCGCCATGGCCTCCCGCCTCGATCGCGTGCTGTGACTGAAGGTAGCATGCCCCGGCGGATCACCGGAAGCGTCTCTCAACGCGTGCAGGCGTTGCTGACATAAAACTACCGAGGACCTACCGACCGAGGAGCCTGATATGCAGTTGCAGGTGGTCCGTTTGCCCTTCGCGGCGATGCGCTCGCCGCATCGCTGTCCGTTGCTTGTGCTCGCCACCGTCGATACTGCGGAGAGGCGATCCGTTACCGCCGTCGCCCTGGTCCTGGCGCCTGTAATGTGGATGTGGCTGGCTCCTGGGATGGCAGGTTGCTCTTCGCCTCCGTCGTCGAGTACGGCCAGTTCATCGCCCTGCTCCCGCCCCGTTCACGTCTCCGGCGGTACCTCGCGGCGACATCGAGTTACCCTGGCAACAACACCGTCTTCCTGGCCGTGGGCGCCGTGCTCGCTGCTTGTGGGTGCACCACCGGTGCCGCCATGCTGCTCATCCGCCCGTTGCTCAACACCAACGCCGAGCGCCGCCACCGGGTCCACGGTGCTGTTCCGCCATCTTCATCGTCGCCAACTGCGGCGGGCCTGCTCACGCCCCTCGCGACCCGCCCTTCCGCTTCCCGCGGCGTGCCCCACCTGACCTCCACCTGCCGCCCGGAGTGGTTGTTCGTCAACACCATGCTGCTGGCCGGGGCTACTCGCCCCGGACGTTACTGCGCGCAGGAGCCTGCCGCCTCCGTCCGCCCGGGACCGCGCGAGATCGAGCCGCTGGCTCGCGCGGCGCCGCCAATTTCCGTGTGGTTCGCCGTCATCATCGCCGGCCGTCGCCTTCGCCCTCCGTCGACGCGCCGAGGCTATCGATACGGGCGCCACCGCGGACCGCGCCGCCAGGAGATCATTATGCTCAGTGGCCCCTGTGCTCCTATCGGTTCGGGGACCGGCGCGCCCGCTTCGAGGACAACCAGTTCGAATGGGGCCCATCGCCGAGGTCGCCACACCTGTTCATCGGCACTTTGACCATGATCCCGGCCCGCACTACCTCGACGAGGTCGCCCCTCCCTGCCGCTGAACGATCACCTTTCACCACCGCGGCTGTCCGGTGCTGGCCAACGCTCCACCCATGTCACCTTCTTCGAGATGGTCAAGGGTCCCCACCCTGGCGGCGCGGACGTGGCGGTTCCTCCTCCGAGATCACTCGTCGGTCTGCTGGGGCGGTGCTGTGTGGGCCATCACCACATCGGCAACGGGGCCCAACTTCATGGTCAAGTCCGTGGCCGAGGCCTGGGCGTGACATGCTGAGCTTCGGCGGTTACGTCGCTGACCCCTCATCTACCTGGTGCCGGTCCCGGGCCGCCATGGTTGCTCGTTCATCGTCGAGTCTGTCTGGGCCAGGGCGGCCGGAGCGGTGCCGCCGCGGCGTTGGCGGGCCAACGATGTCCGCCTCATCTGCGCTGGGAGACGTGTCGGCCCTCCAGGATTGAGGTCAAGACTGTCGAGGAGGTCCCGGGCGCGATGCCCCGGCTCTCATCGGGAGTGGTGGAGACGATCGGGCGGGGCCGGTCGAAGCCGTCACCGGGGGCCGTGGGCACCGGCTCCGCCGCACCGGGGTCGGATTCTGGCGCCCTGGGAGGATCGTTCGCGCTGGCACCCCGGAGGTCCGGCGGTTTCCGCATGATTCCGCGGTTTCTGGTGGCGGTATGATCGGGTGCGGGCGGAACGATCCTCCCAGGGCGCCATTTCTCGCTCTGGCGGGTCCACGAGGGGCTGGAACGCGAGGCCCGATGAGACGCATGGGGCGCCTGGCGGCCGAGCCCTCGCCAGGGACGCTCGATTCCGCAGAGCGCAGGTTTTCCAGTCGAACGCAGCAGTCGCGAGATGCGCGTTCGACTGAAACCTGCGCGCTCGCGGGGGCGGCGGGACAGGGCGGGGCGTCGGCGGGTGCCCGGCGCGGTGACGAAGTCGATGAGCTCCTCCATGCGGCCCAGCAGGGCGGGCTCCAGGTCCTTGTAGCTGCGCACCGTCGCCAGGATCCGCCGCCAGCCGCGGGCGACGTCGGCCCGGGTGGCGTGCGGCCAGCCCAGCGCCTGAAGGGTGCCGTGCTTGATGTCGGTGCCCCGCGGCACCTCCGGCCAGGAGCGCAGCCCCACCCGCTCGGAGCTTGACCGCCTGCCACACGTCCACGTACGGGTGGCCCAGGACGAGCACGTTCTCGCCGCCGGGCATCCGCGCCACCCGCTCGGCGATGCGCGACTCCTTCGAGCCGGCCACCAGGTGGTCGACCAGCACGCCCGCCCGCCGCTCCGGCGCCGGGCCGAACTGCGCCATGACATCCTCGAGGTTGTCCACGCCGTCGAGCATGAGGACCACGACCCTTCATGGCGCAGGTCGTCGCCCCAGACCTTCTCCACCAGCTCGGCGTCGTGCCCGCCCTCGACCCAGATGCCCGCGAGGCGCGGGCGACCTTCGCCGCCCTCGCCCTCGACCGCGTAGGGCCCGACGCCGTCACCCGGCGCCCGCCGTGGCCGACCGGTCCGGCGCCGGGTCGGGCGCGGCCCGCGGCAGGGTCGAGGACCACGGGCCGACCGTCGATCCAGAAGCCCGGCCCCAGCGGAAGCCGCGGCGCGTCCCGCAGCGGTCCTCCAGGGACGACGATGCGGCGCCCCGGACTTCTCGCGGCGACGACGGCCCCTACGAAGCCGGTCTGGCGGTCCTCGACGACGAGCCCCGGCGGACGGGCACGTGCACGGACTCGGGCCGGATCGCATGGGGCCTCACCCGGTGCGGGTCGGCGGCCAGGACGTCGCCGCCGTAGCGGTCGGCGGCGGAGGGCCGGGCCGACAGGGCCGGCGAGGACCGACGACCGTCGGGGCCGACGGGGCGGAGAGACCGACGGCGAGGGAGGCCGACGGCGGGGACGGCGACGGCGCGCGCCGCCCGCCTTCCGCGCCGGCCGCCCGGGCCTCCCGCTCGGCCCGGGCGCGCAGGGCAGCGCAGGCGCGCGGCGGTGGAGCCGAGGACCACCCGGCGACGGGTCTGAGGGCGTGTTCACCCTGGGCACGGTAGGGGAAGGTCACGTCGCGGTGGCGGCAGACCCGCCGCGCCCGGCGTAGATGGCACTCACGCCTCGCGAGTGCTAACCGCCGGCGGGGACGGCGTCGGCTTCAGCAGCGCGAGAGAGGCGACCGCCATGGCAGACGACCGTCGCCTCAGGGTCCTCTCCGCCATCGTCACCGACTACGTGCGCACCCGTGAACCGGTGGGCTCGCGCGCCCTGGTCGAGCGCTACCGCCTGGGCGTCTCCCGGCCACCATCCGCAACGACATGGCGGTCCTGGAGGACGAGGGCTACATCCACCAGCCGCACACGAGCGCCGGACGCGTGCCCACCGAGAAGGGCTACCGGCTCTTCGTCGACCAGATCGCCCGCATCAAGCCGCTGTCCGCCGAGCGCGCCGCCATCACCACGCTGCTGACCGGCGAGGCCGACCTGGAGCAGGTGGTGGCGCGCGCCGTGGTCCTGCCCGCTCACCGGCCAGCTCGCCGTCGTCGAGTACCCAGCCTGCGCTCTGACGGCGCTGCGCCACCTCGAGCTCGTGGCCTGGGGCCCACGCGCGTCCTGCTGGTCATCATCACGGACCACCGGGCGCGTGGAGCAGCGCACCGTCGTCCTGAGCGGGGAGGCGCCGACGTCGTCGACCCCCTCGCTCTGGAGCGGCTGCGCGCTGCGGCTCAACTCCGCCCTGGTGGGGCGCCGGGCCGCCGAGGCGGTGCCGATCCCTGGCGGCCCCTGTCCCGGCAGGCGCCGGTCGAGGAGCGCACCCTCCTGGCGGCCGTCACCAGCGTGCTCTCGACGCCCTGCGGCCCGACGCCGAGGAGCGCTTCGTCGTGGCCGGCACCGCGAACCTGGCCCTGCCCACACCGACTCTCCGCCCTGGGCGCGCTCCTGGACGCCATCGAGGAGCAGGTCGTCCTGCCGCTGCGCCTGCTCGCCGACGCCGCCGCGGAGGGCGCCAGGCCCCGGGCGCGCCCGACGGCATGCGCGTGTCCATCGGCAGCGAGAACCGCGACGACGCCCCTGGCGGAGGCGAGCGTCGTGACCGCCGCCTACGGGCCGGGCGGGGCGACGCCGTCGCCCACCTGGGGGTCATCGGCCCCACCCGCATGGACCACCCCGCGACCATGGCGGTGGTGCGCGCCGTCGCCCGCTACCTCTCGCGGTTCCTCGCCGCCCGGGGAGGCCCCTGCCTGACCGGCGCCCACAGCCGCACCGCCCCATCAAGCATCTCCAGCCAGTTACGTAAGGACGAGCCCCACCAGTGAGCGAGACTACTACGAGGTGCTCGGCGTCAGCCGCCAGGCCAGCGCCGAGGAGATCAGAAAGGCCTACCGCAGTGAAGGCGCGCCGGCTGCACCCCGACATCGCCGGTCCCGGCCACGAGGAGGAGTTCAGGAGGTCGCGACCGCCTACGAGGTCCTGTCCGACTCCGAGAAGCGCCAGATGTACGACCTGGGCGCCCCGAGGCCGTCTCCGGCGGCGCCGAGGGGCTTCGGGGCGGGTTCAGCGGGACTTTCGCCGACCTGCGGCATCTTCCAGACGTTCTTCGGCGGCGCTGCCGCGCGCGGGCTGGTCTCCGCGCCCGGCGCGCCAGGACGCCATGACCGCGGTCGACGTGACCCCGGCCGACGTCGCCTTCGGCGCCCGAAGACCGTCACCGTGGACACCTACGTCACGTGCGCGACCTGCGAGGGCTCCTGCTGCGCCCGGCACCGAGCCGGTCACCTGCTCCCAGTGCAACGGCCAGGGCTCCATCCAGCGGGGGTCCAGCGCTCCTTCTCGGCATCGTCATGACCAGCGCGCCGTGCCCGGCCTGCCGCGGATTCGGCACCGTGATCGTCACCTCCCGCAAGGACTGCGACGGCGAGGGACGCGAGCACGTGCGCAGGGACATCGAGGTGGAGGTGCCCGCGGGCGTGGCCGAGGGCACCCGCATCCGCCTGTCCGGCCGCGGCGAGGCCGGGGTCGCGGGCGGGCCCAACGGCGACCTGTACGTGGTGGTCCAGGAGTCGAGCACCCCACCTTGCAGCGCGACGGCGACGACCTGTTCACCGAGCTGCGCGTGCCCATGACCGCCGCGGCGCTGGGCGCCTCCTTCGAGGTCGAGACCCTCGACGGCGAGCGGATGGTCTCGGTGCGCGCCGGAACCCAGTCCGGTGACAGCATCCGCCTGGGCGGCCTGGGCGTGGGGCGCCTGCCGACCGGGGCGCGGCGACCCGCACGTGTCGATCGTGGTGGAGACGCCGACGCGGCTCACCGAGCGCGAGAGGGAGCTGCTGACCGAGCTGGCGGAGCTGCGCGGCGAGAACGACCACGCGGCCGAGGCCGACAGCCTCTTGACCGCATCACCCGGCAAGCACAGCGCCGCTGACCGGGCGCTGCGGGGCGCTCGGGGCGCAGCCCAGCATGCTCGGCGGCGGGTCGAGCCGCGCCCGCCCCGGAGCCCCGACCCGCCGCCGACCTCAGCGCCCGGCCAGTAGTGGGAGTCCGGGGTGGGGCGGGCGCCAAAGATGGCCTGGCCCCACGCGCACGCAGGTCGACCCGCCCTCGATGGCCAGTTCGAAGTCGCCGCTCATGCCCATGGACAGCAGGCCGTCGCCGACCGTGCCCGCCTCCAGGCGGCGTCGCGCGAGGGAGCGCATGAGGCGAGCATTTTCGCGGATGCGATCGCGGTCGTCGGTGTGCGTGCCAGGGTCATCAGGCCCCGGACCCGCAGGGGAGGAGCAGGCGCCCAGGTCGGCGAGGAAGCCGACATCGTCGGGGGCGAGCCCGAACTTGGAGGCCTCGTCCGAGGAGTTGACCTGCGTACACGTCAGGCCGCGCCCGGCGGGCCTGCAGCCGGCGGTCGAGGGCCTCGGCCACGCGCAGGGAGTCCAGGGCCTGGAACTCGTGGGGCGAAGGCGGCCACGTCCTGGCCTTGCTGGTCTGCAGGTGCCCGATCATGGCCCAGTGGATGCCCAGGTCGGCCAGGGTTCTGCGCCTTGCGGGCGGCCTCCTGGACCTTGTTCTCGCCCATCTGCGTGATGCCGGCGGCGGGGCGCGCAGCCGCCTCGGGCACCGTCTTGGTCACGGGCAGCAGCCGGATCTGGGAGGCGTCCCGTCCGCGCGCGGCGGCGAGCGTCGATGCGGGCGCGCACGGCCGCCAGGTTCGCGGCGATCTGCTCGGCCGTCTCGGCGTGGGCCGGGAAGGCGCCTGACGGCGCCGCGGCGCCGGGAGCGGTGGGAGCGGGGGAGGACTGCGGGGCTGGTTGCGGGACGGGCTCGGACTCGGTCACGACAGTGGACGCTGGCACCAGCGCGCCCACGCGGTCGGACGCGTTCGCAGGGTGACCGCGGTCGGCTCGACCGCGGCCGACCGGTCGGACCCGCGGTCTGACCGCCGAACCTGCGGTCCGACCCGGCCGAACCAGCGGTCCGACCCGGCCGAACCCGCGGTCTGACCCGGGCCGAACCCGCGGTCCGACCCGATCCGACTCGGGGCCCGACCGTGGGCTGGGGCCGTGACTGCCCCGTCTTCATCCTCACCAGCGACACCCTCCGAGCCCGCCGGCGCGCGCGCCGGCGCCGCCGCCGGGCTGACGTCCCTGACCCTGACGGGCCCCGAGGCGCGCCACGCGTGAGCGTGCGCCGGCTGCGGGCGGCGAGCAGGGTGGACCTGGTTGACGGCGCCGGGCTGCGGCTGGTGTGCGAGGCGATGCGTCCCGCGCGCCCGCCGCCGGGACACGCCCGCCGGTCCCGACCGTTCGAACCACCCGGGTTCTGGCCGCCCGGGTCGGCCCGATCGCCCGGACCGTCCCAGGCGATCGGGCGGTTCGGACCGCCTGAGCGTGCGGGTCCTGGAGCGGGTGGAGGAGCCCGAGCCGCCCGTGCGACTGGCCCTCGTCCAGGCGCCGACCAAGGGCGGGCGCGACGAGCAGGCGGTGGAGACCGCCACGGAGGTCGGCGTCGACCTCGTCGTGCCGTGGCGGGCCGGCCGGTGCGTGTCCGTATGGAGCGGACCCAGGGCCGCCAGGGGCCGCGCCCGCTGGGAGGCGACCGCCCGCGAGGCCGGCAAGCAGGCCCGGCGCGCCCGGGTGCCGCGGGTCGAGCGGGACCTCTCCACGCGCGAGCTCGCCGCCTGGGTACGCGGGGTGACGGACGCCGGGGAGCGGTACTCGTCCTTCACGAGGCAGGCGAGTACCCCATTGGCGCGGCGGTCCTGCCGGAGCCGGGCGGCGGAGGTCGCCGGTCCTGCCGTCGTCGTCGGCCCGAGGGCGGCATCGGCGAGGAGGAGGTGGCGGACCCTGGAGGGCCGGGGCGAGGGCGCAGTGCGGCTAGGGCCGCACGTCATGCGCACGGCCAGCGCCGGACCGTCGCGCTGGCCCTCCTCGCCAGCGGGCGGGGCTGTGGGGCTGAGGGCGACGGCTCGGCCCGCCCAGGTCCCGTGCGCAGGTGGCAGCGCCCTACGGGCTGTGACGGCGCCGGGACCCGCATGCGGCGACGGTTCGGCCCTGCGGTCCTAGCTAGCGCCCGTGAACAGACCTGGACTTACGCCCTGGTGTCCGGGCCGGTCCCAGCCCCTCCGGAACCGGCGCGGCAGGCGCTCCTCTGACGTGCTCCTTCGGCGGCGGCGCGATAGCGGCTCCCCCTGGACATGGGTGCCCTCGAGCGTCGTCGACCTCGGGGTTGCCGCGTGCCCTCGGGGCGCCTCGGGCCTGCGACCCCTTCGTCACCCTTGGCCGCGACATCGTCGCCGTCGAGCCGGGCGACTACCCGGTCAAGGTCACCGTCGCCGACATCTCCAAGGAGCACGACGGCTCCCGCGAGCGCAATGCGTACCCTGTCCCTCGTGCTGGCCGACGGCGAGCCGCCGTCGAACCGGCGCGGCGGGCCATAGGCTGGAAGGGGCCGTGTGCGTGGACGCGGGCACGGTCGCCTTCGTCGATCGCGTGCCGCCGTCGCCATGTCGGCCCTGGCCGACGGCGCCAACCTCATGACGAGTTCGAGCCTGAGCCCTGGTGCGGCCCCCTGGACTCGCCCGATCACTACCGGGAGGGATGGCCAATATCGTCATGCCCCTGGACGGGCGCGGGGAGAACATCATCATGGCGTCGTCCGGCTGGGGCGACGGCGTCTCCGGTCGTGCTCACCCGCGACGCCGACGGCGCCTCGCTGGGCCTGCACGATCGACCTGGGGTGGTGGGCGAGTTCGCCAGCGAGGACGAGGAGGACGACGAGGACGAGTGAGGTCCGCCGGCCGGGCGGAGCCGGGCGCCGTCGTGCGGACGACTCGCGGTGCGGGCATCGGGGCGGCGGGCGGGAGCAGCGCCGGTCTTCAGTCGTCGAAGTCGAAGCCCTCGGCGTCGGCCTCGACGAGACCAGGGCGGTGATGGCCCGCGCGGTCGGTGAGGTGGGGTCAGGGGCGTGGGCGAGGCGCTCCATGGCGGGGCGCGGCCCGTAGGCGCAGAACATGCCGCCCTCGGGGTCGGTGTCCGGCTCGTCGACTCGCCCTTCTCGACGAGCCTGCGCACGACGCCTCCCAGAAGTATCCGTTGGGCTCGTGGCCGAGGACGCGACGACGTCGGCCGTGGCGGGGGCGGCGGCGTCGGCTAGTAGGAGGTGGAGCCCCGTGTCCTCCGGAGCCGAGAGACGATAAGTCAGGGGGTCGTCAGAATTGGTCTGGCGGCCTTCCGGTCGGTGATCGGATGGGGCTCCTCCCGAGGGGGTTCAGGGCCGGGTGGATGCCGAGTGCGCCTACGTTAGCGCCGTCGTCCGACTCCTTCGCGCCCCGGGGTGGCCGGATCCGCCCGGCTCGTAGCCGGCGGATCGCCGGTCGCCGCATTCCCAAGCTCTTCACAGGTCGAATGTAGCGGTCCCGGTCCGTCGGGTTACATGAATCACCGCCGGACGGACGGGGGTCGCGAGGGCTAGGGGAACCCGATGACTGCTCTCGTCCGGAGATGATCCCAGGGTCCAGGGAGCCCCAGGCCGATCGCTCCGGCGAAGGAGGGAGACTCCCAGTTGGGACCCTGGGGGCGAGCCCCTGACGACAGGGGCCCGCGGGCCGGGAGAGACAGCGGTGCCGTGGGCCATGTCGATCGCGCGCCCCGCCGTCGGGCGGCGGTCGTCCCCGCGGGCCCGGGTCAGCCGGCCGGTCAGGGCGTGAAGTCCTGGAACTTCCGGGGTGCGTGATTCCGCGCGCCAGTATCTCGTTGTCCCTCAGGATCGGTTCGATGCGGGCGCTGAGCCAGTCCTTCTGGCCGTTGCCCGCAGCAGGATGGATGAGGACGAGAGTCTGGTAGACGGACCGGTTTCGAAGGTCCGTACTGGCGCTTGATCCTGCTCGCCGCCTTCGGGTGAGGGACGGGCCGCGAGGACGGAGTGGTTCCAGATCCTCGCCGCATGGGCGCACATGTTGCGCAGGTAGACCAGGGCCCCCGTTTGCGAGGCGATCTGCGCGCGTCCCGTCCCGATCCTGCTGGCCACCGTATCGCGGACCGCGGTGCGCCCGGATGCCTCCAGGCACCGGGACAGCGTGCCGAATGAGCAGGCCTGCACCGCGACCGGGCCGGCATCCGCTCGTAGGCGTCGGGAAGAATCCGCCGCGCCTGTCGCTCTGCTGCTGTCGCGATAGCAGTCGACGAAGCTGCCCTGCTCCGGTTCAGGTCCCGGAGCAGGGCCTCCTGCGCGCTCGGACCGGTCGCCGACGGCGGGGGCGGGCGCGTCGTCGGCCGTGAGAAGACGGCAGGGCTGACGATTCGCCCGAAGGCGTGCGCGAACTGGGTGCGGAGAACCAGCTCCAGGCGGCGCAGCGCGGCGGTCGCGACGTCTGCGAGCATCGTCTCACCCGCGTACACCCCGCGGACAGTCTCGAGCGACGCCCCGTTGACGAAGGTCTGTCCTCGCGCTCCGGATCCGCTGCCAGTAGTGGAGGTACTCGGATAAGCGGTAGTAGCCGACCTGTTTGAGCAGGCGCTTGGCCGCCTCCGGGTCCCGGATGCGCAGGCCGCGCTCCGCGAGGAGCGCCACCTGCTCGTCGAAGCTGCACCACCGCTTGCCCATGGAGTCTCCCCCGGAACGGAAAGGCCCTGACCATTTGAGCGCGCTCGGAACAGTGAGCGGAGGCCGGTCGGGGGTCGATTGATGTCAGAGGCCCGGACCCGCCCCCGCACCAGCCCCGGGGCGGGCGCAGGACGATGACCCCGCTTGTACTCGCTGTGATATAAGTTATAGACTTAAGTGTGGTTGATGTGTGCGCGATCCTCATGGACATCGTCCGCTCCCGCGACCTGGCCGACCGCACCGACGCCCAGCGCCGCTTCGAGACCGTCCTCGCCGAGGCGGCCGAGGGCCTGGGGCTGATCGCGGCCTCGCGCACGCAGTCGGCGACGAGATTCCAGGCCTCTCGCCCTGCCCTCCGGAGGCCCTCACCCTCATCCTGCGCATACGGCTCCTCCTGCCCGAGGGACTCGACCTGCGCTTCGGCGTCGGGCGCGGCCGGACTGACCTCGCTGGCGGCTCCGGACCCGCGCCTCCAGGACGGCAGCGCCTGGTGGCTCGCCCGCGAGGGCGATCGACCGCGCCCGCGCCCTTCAGGACGGCGGCGGCGCGTATGTGCGCACCTGGTACCGGGGCCGACGACGGCGACGGGGTCCTCGTCAACGCCTTCCTGCTCCTGCGCGACCACGCCCTGGCCGGATTGAGTCCCAGGCAGCGCCGCGTACTCGCGGGCTCACCGGGGGCGCACGCAGGCGCGCATCGCCGAGGCCGAGGGCGTCAGCCAGCCGCCGTCTCCCGTTCGCCGTCTCAAGGGGCGGCCCGCTCGCTCGCCCACCGGCTGCTCGCCGGGACGGCCCTGCACCGCCCGCGCCCCGCTGCAGGCGTCGGCGCATGAGCGGCGCAGCCGCCGTCCGGCCGGCAGCCGGACGCGCGCGGGCGATCCTCGCCGCCGCCCGCGCGGCCTTCGCCCGCACGGCTGCAACACGTCCCTGCGGGCGTGGCCCGCCAGCGCGCGTCGACCCGGCCCTGGTCCACCATTACTTCCCCGAGCGCTCCAGGCTCTTCGTCGAGTCCGTCCTGGGCGTCCCGGACGGGCCCCGATGGATCCCGCCCAGTTCGACGAGGTCCGGCGGCTGCCCGCCTCCGAGCAGGGCGAGGCCATCGTCCGGATCTTCATCACCCAGTGGGACCGCATGGGGGAGGAGCGCTTCACCGCGGTGATGCGCGCCGCGCTCGGCAACCAGACGGTGGTGGCGCGCATCACGCAGCGTGCCTCGTGGGCGGCGTGGTGACCCCATGGTGAAGCGCGTGGCGCCCGACCGGGTGGAGCTGCGCTCCCAGCTGGTCGCCAGTCAGCTGATCGGCCTGGGGATGGCGCGGTGGGTGGCGCGTCTGGGGGCCGTGCGCGCGGCCGACGCGCGGGTGCTGACGGCCGCCGTCGGCCCCACCATCCAGCGCTACCTCACCGGCGACCTGGGGATCGGGTCCGACGACGGGCCCTTGCCGGAGGGCGCCGCGGACGTAGATTCATCACATGATGAAAAACGGTGCGGCGCCCGCCCCCGCGGTCGCCGTCCGCGACCTGCGGGTGGCGCGCGGCGGGCGCGAGATCCTCCACGGCCTGTCCTTCACCCTCCCCGCGGGCTCCGTCACCGGCCTGCTCGGCCCCTCCGGCTGCGGCAAGACCACCCTCATGCGCACCCTCGTCGGCGTCCAGCGCTACGACGGCGAGGCCCGCGTCCTGGGCCTGAGCCCGCAGCCCCGCCATCCGCGGCCGGATCGGCTACGTCACCCAGGGGACCGCCGTCTGCAAAGACCTCACCGCCCGACAGAACTCTGCGCTACTTCGCCTCGCTGGCGGCCCCCGCGCCCGCGACGTCGACGAGGTCCTGGCCGTCGTCGGCCTGACCGATCTGGCCGACCGGCGTGAGCACCTACTCCGGGGGCGAGGCCAACCGGGCGTCGCTTTGGCCTGCGCCCTGGTCGCCGCGCCCCGAGCTCCTCGTCCTCGACGAACCCACCGTCAGGCTGGACCCCTCACCGCGGAGGACCTGTGGGACGCCTTCCAGGACCTGGCCGCGCAGGGCGCCACGCTCCTGGTCTCCAGCCACGTCATGGACGAGGCCTTCCGCTGCGGCTCGGTCCTGCTCATGCGCGACGGGCGCCTGCTGGCCGCCACCACCGCCCCGAGCTGCTCGAGGCGCACCAGGGCCGCCACCCCTCGACGAGGCCTTCCTCGCCGTCATCCGCCACGGCGACGACGGCCGGGACGGGGTCCTCCAGGATGCGGAGGCCGCCCGATGAACATCCGCACCTACGCCGCCACCGTCCGCCGCGTGCTGGCCCAGCTCGTTGCCGACCGGCGCACCCTCGGCCTCATCCTGGCCGTTCCCGCAGCCCTCTGCTCACCCTGCTGTACTTCGTCTACCGCAACTACCCCCGGCGCGACGGTCCTGTTCAACCACATCGCCGTGTCCATGATGGCGATCCTGCCGATGATCGTCATGTTCCTCGTCACGAGCGTGACCATGCTGCGCGAACGCGGCTCGGGCACCCTGGAGCGCCTGTGGACCACGCCCCTGCACCGCGCCGACCTCCTGCTCGGCTACGCCACGGCCTTCACCGTCATCGCCGTGGGCCAGTCGCTCATCCTGTGCGTCGTGGCCGCGCGGTTCCTCGACGTGGAGATCGCCGCCTCCTGGGCCTGGGTGGTCCTGACCGCCCTCGTCGACGCCTTCCTGGGCGTGGCCCTGGGGCTGTTCGTCTCGGCCTTCGCCCGCACCGAGTTCCAGGCCGTCCAGTTCATGCCCGTGGTCGTCGGCCCGCAGATCTTCCTGTGCGGCCTGCTCGTCGCCCGCGACCAGATGCCCCGCGCCCTGGGCTGTGCAGCAACGTCCTGCCCATGAGCTGGGCCGTCGACGCCGTCGAGCGAACTCACCGCGAACGCGACCCCCACCGCCGACTTCGCGCTCGACATGGCCCTCCTGGCGGCCGGGCGGACTCGTCGTCCTCACCGTGGCCGCCCTCACCGTGCCGCGCCGGACCCGCTGGACCCGCCGCCGGGCCGGGCGCTCCCGCCGGGCGGGCGCTCCGCCGGGGCCGGGCGCTCCGCCGGCCGGGCGCTCCGGCGGGCCGGGCGCTCGCCGCCGGTCCCCGCCGTCGCCGCCTGTGTGGAACCTGCCGCCGTTTGCCCCACCGTCAGCCGACTCTGTCGCTGACCCCGGCCAGCGCAGCGCTGCCCGGTCGTCGACGGTCCCGTCAGCACCGACCGGTCCCGCCGTCGTTGACCCCGGCGGTCGGAGCGGCGCCCCGGCCATGAGGCGCCGGCTTCCAGTCCCACGTTCTGCCCGTCGTTTCAGCGGGCGGCGCCCCGGCCATGAGGCGCCGGCAGACGCCCTGGCCGCGGGTCGCCGCCGACTACCGTGACCCCCGTGTGGCTCCTGTTCGCCTGCGGCTCCGCCCTGTTCGCGGGATTGACCGCCATCCTGGCCAAGCAGGGCGTGCGCACCACCGACTCCACCCTCGCCACAGCCCTGCGCACCCCGGTCGTTCTCGTCGGGGCGTGGGCCATGACCGTGCTCAGCGGCTCGATCCGCGCGCTCGGCGCCGTCGACGCCTGCAGCCTCGCCTGCCCTCATCGCCTCGGGCCTGGCCACCGGCGCCTCCTGGCTCAGTGCTACTTCAAGGCGCTGGCTCGGGGACGTCAGCCGGGTCACCCGTCGACAAGATGAGCACGGTCCCTGACCGTCATTATGGCGGTGGCGCTCCTGGGAGACCTCGGCGCCCTGGGCGTCCGGACTGGTCCTGATCACCGCCGGCACGCTCCTCATGCTGCGCGGTGAGGACCTGCGCGCCCTGGCGTGCTCACCGGCCGGGGGCGGCGGCTGGCTGGTCTACGCGATCGGCTCCGCCGTGTTCGCCGCCCTCACCGCGATCCTGGGCAAGGGTCGGCGTCACCGCGGTGCCCTCCGACCTGCGGCACCGCCATCCGCACCGGTGTCGTCCTGGTCATGGCCTGGGTCATGGTCGGCGTGACCGGCGCCGCGAGGCGCCAGCACCGGGCGCCGCGGGGGCGCCGGCGGCGTGCCGCGCAGCGAGGTGGCCTCGATTCTCGCCTCGGCGTCGCCACCTCGCGCCTCCTGGCTGTGCTACTTCCGGGCCCTCCAGGACGGGCCCGCCAGCGTCGTCGCCCATCGACAAGCTCAGCATCCTGGTCTCCGTCGCCTCTCGGTCCTCGTCCTGCGCGAGCGCGCTGGCGCTCGGGCGCTGGTCGGCCTGGCCGTCCTCGTGGCGGGGACCGTGGCCCTGGCCGTTTAGCGGTGCGAGACGCCGCCGCACCCGGGGGCTCGCTGGCTTCAGCTGCTCGGGCCCGATCCCGCTGCACCTGAGCCGCCGCCGCCGCGTCGGGGACTCGCCGCCATCCCGCTGGCGGGCGCTATCACCTGCGGGGAACCGCCGCCGCCAGGGGGTTCACCCAGAACGCACCCCATTGGCGGCGGAAAAAGGTGGCTGGCGCGTACCTTTAGAGGGCGTCCGGCGGGTCCGGCCATTCGATGAACGGCGTCATTCCGCCATTCCCTGAGCGGGCGAGGCGGGGACGGGTACTAGAAAGTATGCGGAGCCACCTCTTTTTCCGCTGCGAGCACTGACGAGCCCCCATCTCGCCGGAGGGACGCTGGGCGGGTGGGGGTCCGCGGCGCCTCTGAGCCCGCCGGGGTGGGTTTTCGGGGGAGCGGCGCGGAGCCGGACCGCTGCCGGGTCGCCAGGCGGTGCCGGTCGCGCCCGCGATGTCGGGGCAGGCACTGCCGGGCCCGGACGCGCAGCATCGGTCCGACCCGGGCGGTTCTGCACATCCGATCGGGACCGGTCGACGGAATCATGCGGAAGCGCCCGGTGCTCAACGCCGTTGAGATCCTCCCGTGTGCAGAGCGGGTCCCTGTGCGAATGAGGAAGGTTATTCAGCGGGTTCATGGCGGCGTTCTCCTTGGAGCACTTGAATGCCGTTGGACCACCGTCCGACTGTCGTTCTCGAGGGTGAAACGCGCATCTCGGCGTCCGGGGCGCAGCGGCGTCGAGTGCCGCGGTCCGCGAGATCGTCGGGTGACCGCCGAGATCGTCACTTGACCCGCGAGCACGTACCTCTGGCAGACGTGCTCGCGGGTCAAGTGACGTGCTCGCGGGTTAAGTGACGTGCTCGCGAGTCGGCCGCGTCACGACATGCGAGACGCCGTCCCACCATGCGGGATGCGCCGTTGAGGCAGCGGGAGACGCACTCGGACGCCTTCGCAACAACCCTTCGGACGAGGAGGACCTGCCCGAGCAGACCGCCACCGCAACCTTCACGCTCCATGTCTTCAAAACCACCCCCGAATAACCTTCGAGAGTCCGTCCACTGGAAACCGACATTCCAGAAAAAGCTCGGAATCATGCGGAAAAACCCTGAACCCACCCGCAGGAGCGCCCCTGTCCAATGTGCAGCACCCTCGCCCGGCCCGAGAGGAGCCGCATCGCCCGGAGCGATCCTCCGCCAGGCCCCCACTGAGAACCCGGCCCCGCCCGAACTCCGCAGGAGGCCCGCCCCCGCCGCGCCGATCCCATCCTCCGGGTCGCCGGTTCCGGTGAGAAAGGCCTCCGTGAGATGATAGTCGGCAGCGAGCGGATCCCGCTTACCCGTGAAGGGGACGCTGGTGTTTTTCACCTCGATGGTGAATGGTTCTGAGGAGGACGGGCATGAAAGGCTCGATTGGGTCCGATCGAGTGGGGCGTCGACGGCTCATAATCCTGGGGTCTGGGTGTGCGTTTGGAGGAGTCCGGTGATGAGAGGGTCATGGTTCTGACCCTCCATTCACGACGACCCGCGATACTGCGACTCGGAGTACTGGCCCTGACGTGGGGAGCGCATCCGCGCGCAGGTACCTTTACGGGTCCCCGATGACGAGGTGCGCCTGACCAGTTGCGAGAGCGCCATGGAGGGCCTGGTGCACGGGTACGATCCGCCGCGCCAGTACCTGCTCCTGGAGGGTTCGGCCGGTCGAGGAGGGACGGTCGTCGCCCGCCGCGACTGGGGCGTGGAGGTGCGCCTGACCCGGGGCGGGTGGGGGCATCAGGCCCGGCTCATGGAGAGCGGGCCCGATCCCGCCCCGAGGAGCGCTGGCCCGGAATCGGCGAGCGGGTCCGCATCCGGCTGGGCCTCTGGCCCGACGGCGGCCTGCGACTGAGCGGCAGACCCAGCTGCGTGACCGGATGCCCAGACGCCACTGGTGACTGGGAGGCGCCCACCAAAGTGAGACGACGCCCCGGCGTGAGACGCCCGCCGCCCTGGCCCCGAGACCCGACTCACGACGCCTGGCGGGGTGAGGCGCTTCTTCCTGGGATGACGAACCTTTCCCGCCAGAAGGATCCTGGGCCGCCGGGATCGGCGTGGTGAGGATCTGGAACGGAACAAGACGGCGAGGTCCGCGCCGCCTCACCCTCGCATCCGCCGTCCCGTCACTGCGTCGATCCGGGCCCGTCGGGCTGCGGCCCCTGATGAGGCGGACTATTTATTTTCTCACGAGCGGACTCCGTTATACCGTTCCCCGGAATGCGTCCAGACGCCTCCGAATAGCCTCCGACTTTGCGTAATGCGAGTTCAGTGCGACGGATCCACCCCGGCTCGCGCGATGCGAGCTCAGCGCGACAGAATCCACCCTGCGCTAGATCCGCGCCAGCCCACCTCGCACAATGCGAGCCCAGATGACATCACTCAAAACGCCCCGGCGCGGCCCTCGCACGGCCTCGACCGCTCTTCCGCCGAGCCGTCCCTGAGGCGCCCTCCTGGCCGCCGGATGACGATGCCCGCCGGACCGCCGGGAGCGCGTCCCCGCCGGACCGCCCCCGCGATGCCCGAACTCTGACGCGCTCTCGGATGATGGGGTGGGCGGGCAGGGTTCCGCTGTCGGCTGGCCCGAGCGACACGCTCGGATGATGGGGCGGCGAGCCGCTAGGATCGGGGCGATGCCCACTGCGCCCATCGCACGCAGTGGCCGCCCCGCGGCGATCGCCCCGCCAGCCCGGCCCCGCGCCGCCGCCCGGCCTCCGACCCCCGCCCGCACCGCGCGGACGGGGAGACGGCGTTGGGAGACGGCATGCCGATCGGGGATGCGCCGGCGGATCCCCGCCCGCACGGTGCCGCGAGCTCGCCGCCGACGCCGCCCGCGGGTCCGCCGCCGACGCCGCCCGCGGGTCCGCCCCGCCACCCACGGCCCCGCCCCCTGACGTCGCCCGCAGCCTCGTCCTGCCCGCCGACCTCGCCCCGTGGCCCTCCTGGGCGCCCACGACGAGGTCCTGCGCGCCGTCGAGAGGGGCTTCCCGAGGTGCGCATCCACCTGCGCGGCACCGTCCTGACCGTCGCCGGCGCGCAGTCGCGCGTCGACGTCGTCATCCTCCCTCATGTCCGAGCTCATCGACGTCGCCCGCGCGGGCACGCCGCTGACGCCCGACGCCGTCGAGCGCGCCATCGGCCTGCTCGCCGCCTCCGCCCGGCCCGCCGAGGTCCTGGCCGACGACGTCCTGACCGTGCGCGGCACCTCCATCCGCCCCAAGTCGCTGGGTCAGAAGGCCTACACCGACGCCATCGAGGGCCTCCGCCATCACCTTCGGCATCGGGCCGGCCGGCGCAGCAAGACCTACCTGGCCGTGGCCAAGGCCGTCGACGCCCTGGTCCGCGGGCGGGTCTCGCGCATCATCCTCACCCGCCCCGCCGTCGAGGCCGGCGAGACCTCGGCTTCCTGCCCGGGAGCCTGACCGACAAGATCGACCCCTACCTGCGCCCCCTCTACGACGCCCTGCACGACATGCTCGCCCCTCGACGCCCCTGCCCCGGCTCTGGCGCCGGCACCATCGAGGTCGCCCCCTGGCCTATATGCGCGGGCGCACCCTGAACAACGCCTTCGTCATCCTCGACGAGGCGCAGAACACGTCGCCCGAGCAGATGAAGATGTTCCTCACCCGCCTCGGCGCCGGGCTCAAGATGGTCGTCACCGGCGACGTCTCCCAGGTGGACCTGCCCGACTCGCGCCCCTGCGGCCTGGTGGTGGCGCGCCGCATCCTGGACGGCGTGGACGGCATCAGCTTCTGCGAACTCGGGTCCGACGACGTCGTGCGCCACCGCCTCGTGGGGCGCATCATCGACTGCCTACGCCCGCTACGACGCCGAGCAGGCGGCCGCGCGCGCCGAGCACCGGGCGGACGGCGCCCGGCGCCGGCGCCCGCGCGCCGTCGGCCGCCTGCACCATCGCCCCGACGGGCGGGAGCCGCGCATGAGCACCGAGGTCAACAACGAGACCGGGGTGGCCATCGACGCCGCCGAGTTCGCCGCCCTGGCCGACCACGTCCTGCGCGTCATGCACGTCAACCCGCGCGCCGAGCTGTCCATCCTCTTCATCGACCCCGAGCCCATGGCCGAGCTCCACGAGCGCTGGCTCGACCTGCCCGGCCCCACCGACGTCATGAGCTTCCCCATGGACGAGCTGCGCCCGGGCACCCCGACCACGAGACCCCCAGCCGGGACCCTGGGCGATATCGTGATCTGCCCGCAGGTCGCCGCCAAGCAGGCCCTCCAGGCCGGTCACAGCGCCGTCGAGGAGATGCTCCTGCTGACCACCCATGGCATCCTCCACCTCCTGGGCTACGACCACGCCGAGCCGCAGGAGAAGGAGGAGATGTTCGCCTCCAGCGCACCCTCCTGCTCACCTTCCTGGCCCAGAGGGGCGCATGAACGGCGCACTGGTCCTCGCCCTCGTCGTCGCCGCGGTCCTCGTCCTGGTCTACGGCGCGCTCCTGTCCGCCTGCGAGGCCGCCCTGACCCGCATGACCCGGGCCGCCGCCGAGGACCTGGTCCAGGACGGGCGCCGCGGGGCCGAGCGCGTCCTGGACCTGGCCGAGCGCCGCACCCAGGTCCTGGGGTCGGTGGCCGCCGTGCGCGTGGCCGTGGACATGCTCGCCGCCGTGCTGCTCACGCTGGCCGTGGCCGGGCTCGTCGACCGCTGGTGGGCGGCCGGGCTCATCTCCGTCGCCCTCAACGCCGTCCTGCTGGGCCTGGTCGTGGGCATCTCGCCGCGCTCGGTGGGCCGGCGCAACCCCGACGGCGTCCTGCTGACCCTGTCCGGGGCGGTGGCGGCGGTCGACAACACGCTGGGGCGCCCGTGGCGCTGGATCGAGTCCCGCTACGGGCGCGCCTCCGCCCTGACCGACGCCGAGGCGCGCGCCGAGGTCACCGAGGACCTGCGCGAGATGATCGACGAGATCGGCGAGGCCGAGACCATCGAGGACGAGGACCGCGAGATGCTGCGCAGCGTCGTCGAGCTGGGCCAGACCCTCGTGCGCGAGGTCATGGTCCCGCGCACCGACATGGTGACCATCGACGCCCGCAAGCCCGCCTCGGCCGCCATGAGGCTGTTCATCCTCTCCGGCTTCTCCCGCGTGCCCGTGGTGGGGGAGGACGCCGACGACGTGCGCGGCATCGTCTACCTCAAGGACCTGCTGCGGCGCCTGGACGCCCACCCCGGAGCACGCCGACCGCCCGGTGGACTCCTTCACCCGCGAGCCCGTCTACGTCCCCGAGACCAAGGCCGCCGACGACCTGCTGCGCGAGATGCAGACCGACCACGTCCACATGGCGCTGGCCGTCGACGAGTACGGCGGCATCGCCGGCCTGGTCACCATGGAGGACCTGCTGGAGGAGGTCGTCGGCGAGCTGACCGACGAGCACGACCCCGCCGAGCCCGAGGTCGAGGACCTGGGCGGCGGAGTGCTCCGTGCCCGCGCCTGGGGCCTCGACGAGCTCGGCGAGCTGTTCGGCCCTGGAGATCGACGACGACGACGTCGACACCGCCGGCGGCCTGCTCGCCAAGGCCATCGGCCGGGTCCCGCTGCCCGGGGCGAGCGGGGACGTGCAGGGCCTGCGCATCGTCGCCGACGAGGCCACGGGCAGGCGCCGCCGGGTCACGAGCCTGCTGGTGAGCCGAGCCCCCGCCGAGGGGACCGGCTGAGCCGCCCGCGCCCCGCCCGGCCGAGCCCGGCCGCGCCACCCGGCCGAGCCGCACCGCCACCGCCACTGCGACACCACCGCGGCCACCGCCGCACCGCCACCACGACACCACTTGAGGACGGTCGCGACCGACGACGCACCACCCGCCCGTCCGGCGACGACGAGCCCTGCCGCCGCCCGGGCGCCCCGCCGAGCCCGCTGAAACCGCCGCGCCCGCCGCGCAGGCGCGGGCCCGCTCGCGGCCCCCGCTGAGGGCTTCCGCGCCGGCTTCGCCTGCTTCGTCGGGCGCCCCAACGCCGGCAAGTCCACGCTGACCAACGCCCTGGTCGGCGCGAAGGTCGCCATCACCTCCGGGCGCCCCCAGACCACCCGCCACAATGTGCGCGGCGTCGTCCACCGCGATGACGCCCAGCTCGTCCTGGTCGACACCCCGGCCTCCACCGCCCCAGGACCCTGCTCGGCAAGCGCCTCAACGACCTGGTGCGCGAGACTCTCTCCGACGTCGACGTCATCGCCCTGTGCATCCCCGCCGACGAGAAGGTGGGCCCGGGCGACCGCTTCATCGCCCGCGACCTGGCCCAGGCCCGCCCTGCCCGTCGTCGCCGTGGTCACCAAGGCGGACGCCGTGACCCGCCAGGATCTGGCCGCCCAGCTGCTGGCGGTGGACGCCCTGGGCGACTGGGCGGACATCGTGCCCGTCTCGCGCTGCGCGGCGAGCAGATCGACGTCCTCACCGACGTCCTGGTCTCCCACCTGCCGCCCTCCCGCCGCTGTACCCCGCCGACGAGATCACCGACGAGCCCCAGGGCCGTCGACGATCGGCGAGCTCGTCCGGGAGGCCGCCCTGGAGGACGTGCGCCGGGAGCTGCCGCACTCGCTGGCCGTCGTCGTCGACGGATCCTCGACCCCGACACGGGACACCACCGGCTCGCGGATCAAGGGCGAGGGCGGCCGCCTCCAGGTGCGGGTGAGCCTCGTCGTCGAGCGCGACTCCCAGAAGGCCATCATGATCGGGCGGCGCGGGTCGCGCCTGAAGCGGATCGGCACCGCGGCGCGCAAGGGCATTGAGGAGCTGGTGGGCAGGCCGGTCTACCTCGACCTGCACGTGCGCACGGCCAAGGACTGGCAGTCCGACCCCAGAGCCCTGGCCCGGCTCGGGTTCTGACGAGGACCGCGCCCGATGCCGCGCACCGGCGGGGACCGCCCGCCGCGCCCGGAGAAGGGCGCCCGGTTGAGCGAGCGCCTGCGGGCCCGGCGCGAGCGGAGTCGGCGCCGCCGCGGACCCCGCCCACCCGAGCGGGCCCGAGATCCGCTCCGCCTGGCGCTGGCTGAGGGCCTTCCCGGTGCGCGCCTGGAGGCTGCTCGCCCGTCTGTGGCGCCAGGAGCCCATGCGGCTGGGCGTCATGGTCCTGGGCGTGATCGCCGTCGCCCTGGTCCTGGCCCTGATGGGGACGGGCACCGCCGAGATCCGCCAGATCCTGTCCACCTGGCCCTGGGCGCGCTCGTGCTCGCCGTCTCCTCCGACCACCGCACCGTCGGCGCCGTGGTCGTCGCGGTCCTGACGCTGTCCCTGGTGGGCACGCTCGCCGGCCCGCGCTGGTCGCCCGCCCCGCCACCGAGGCCCTGGTCCCCGAGACCGCGGACACCGCCATAGGGCGGGGCCGTGACCACCGCTCGGGCACCTACGGGTCGCCGTCGAGCGGGTCTGGGTGACCCAGGCCGACGGCGAGGTCGTCCCGCCCTCCCTGCGCCGTCCCGTGGGCGCGGGCGGGCACCCCCAGGGTCGTCTTCCTCCACGGGGCAGGCACTCACACCATCGAGGGCTTCGCCGAGCAGGCCGACGCCCTGGCCAGCGCGGGCGCGACGACCCTGGTGCCCTCCAAGCCGATGGAGGACTACAGCCTCACCGAGCGCGACTACACCGCCATGGCCGCCGACTACGCCCGGTCGGTGGCTCACCTGCGCGCCCTGGACGGGGTGGACCCGGCGCGCGTGGGCCTGTACGCCGAGTCGGAGGGCGGCTACCCGGGGTGGTCCTGGCGGGCACCGACCCGACATCGCCTTCCTGGTGCTGGCCAGCGCCCCCGTGGTCGCCCCTGCGCGAGCAGGCGACCTTCGCCGCCGGGTCCTACCTGCGGCGCGTGGGAGTGCCCGACGCGCTGCTGACCCTCGTGGCCCGGGTGCTGGGGGCGCGCGAGCTGCCGGGCGACTCCTTCGGGTACGCTGACTTCGACGCCCGCCCCTACGAGGAGCGCATCGCGGCCCCCGTGCTCATGATCTACGGCACCGGGGACCTCCATGCCCCTGATCCAGGGGCCCGCCAGGATCCGGCGTCCCTGGGCGCGGGCGGCAACGACCGGCTGACGGTGCGCTACTACCGGGGGCCAATCACGGGCCTCAGCTCGGCCGGTCCACCGACGGGCCGCTGGCCCCCGGCGTGGCGCGGGACCTGGCCCGCTGGGTGCTGGGCCTGCCGCAGACGGCCGACGCCGCCCCGCACGTGGCCGGGGCCGCGCCCGTCCAGGACTTCTGGGCGCGCTCGCCCGGCGGGCCCGCTGGTACGCCTCGGGCGATCTCATGCTCGCCGGCGTGGTGAGCGGGCCGGCTCTGCTGGCGGCCGCCGGGCTGGGGTGGGCGGTCGGCCAGCTGCCGCGCCTGCGGGGCGCCGGGGGCTGCACCTGCCCGACCCCTGTCGGCCGCTGGTCGACCGCCCCTGGGCCTGGAGCGTCATCGCCTCCTGGGTGCTGTACCTGGCCTACATCCCTGCTGGTGGCCTGACTGGCCACGTCCTACTCCTCCAACTGGCTGATCTCCCACGGCAGGGTGGCTCGCCGCCCAGTTCATGGCACTGGTCGCCGTGGTCATCCTGGTCAAGCCTCGTCGGGCGGATCTGGCTCGTGCGGGGCCACCACCGCCGCGGGCGGCACGCGGGCGGGCGCTGGCTGACCGCGCCCAGCGCGCTGGTGCTCCTGTGCGTCCTGGCGGGGGCGACCGTGCTGCTGGTGGACCTGGCGTACTGGGGGCTGTTCCCCATGCTGCTGTGAGCGCCGGGCGCGGGTCAGGGCGCGCCGCGGATCCGCGCGACTCGTACGCCTGCGGCCCGGGCCGCGCCTGAGGCACAATGAGCCGGATCCCACTCATGCGCCCGACAGGAGAAGCCGAGCATGCCGACACCGCTCCGCAGCCCCCGCCACGTCCCCGAGCGCGACGCCCAGCGCGCGTGCCCTGACGAGCTGTGGGAGCTCGGCGCCCGCGCCGTCGAGCGCGCCCGCCGGTGGGTGGAGGAGTCCGCCGACGAGCCCACTTCGCGCAGCGCCGAGCTGCTCTGCGCATCCTGGCCGACCCTGACGGGCTGGAGTTCACCACCCGCTTCGTCGACGACGTCGTGCGCCCTGCGGACCTCGACGTCGCCGGGGCGGCCCTGGCCCGCATGGCGGCCGGGCGCCGCGCCTTCCTGCCCGGGCCCCTGGCCGCCGCCCTGGGCCTGGGCGGGGCGGCCTCGCGCCTGGCCCCTGCGCGCCGTCGCCTCCGCGGCCCGCCGCGTCTTCCGCGGCATCGTCGGGCGACCTCGTCGTCGACGCCACCGACAAGGGGCTCGGCCCCGGCCCCTGGCCCGCCTGCGCGCCGACGGCAACCGCCTCAACGTCAACCTCCTGGGGAGGCGGTCCTGGGGAGGCGGAGGCCGCCCGCCGCCTGGAGGAGGTCTCCCGCCTGGTGGCCCGCGAGGACGTCGACTACGTGTCCGTCAAGGTCTCGGCCGTCACCGGCCCCCACAGCCCTGGGGTTCGACGAGGTCGTCGCCCACGGCGTGAGGCCCCTCAGCCCCTGTACCGCCTGGCCCGCGACCACGGCACCTTCCTCAACCTCGACATGGAGGACTACAGGACCTGGACCTGACCATCGAGGTCTTCACCGCCGTCCTCTCCCAGCCCGACCTGGCCGACTACGGGGCCGGCATCGTCCTGCAGGCCTACCTGCCCGACTCCCCGGCGGCCATGGAGCGACTTCAGGTCCTGGGCGGCCCGGCGCGCGGCCGACGGCAGGGGCGCCCATCAAGGTGCGCCTCGTCGAGGGCGCGAACCTGTCCATGGAGAGGGTCGACGCCGAGATCCACGGCTGGGAGCCCACCACCTGGCCCACCAAGCGGGCCACGGACACCAACTACAAGCGGATGCTGGAGCGGGCCATGACCCCCGAGCGCACCCGCGCCGTGCGGCTGGGCGTGGCCGCCAGAACCTGTTCGACATCGCCTTCGCCGTCGAGCTGCGCGCGGCCCGCGGCCTGGAGGAGGGCGGGGCCGTGGAGTTCGAGATGCTCTCGGGCATGGCCACCGACCCTGCAGGGCGGTCGTGCGCCGCGAAGTCGGCCACCTCCTGCTCTACGTGCCGGTGGTGGACCCGGGCGAGTTCGACGTCGCCATCTCCTACCTGGTGCGCCGCCTGGAGGAGAACGCGGCGCCGGAGAACTCATGTCCGGGGTCTTCGACATCGCCTCCGACCCGACCGTCTTCGACCGCGAGCGCGACCGCTTCCTGGCCTCCCTGGCCGACGTCGACCGCCGCCGCCCCTGCCCGGGCCCAACCGCGCCCAGGACCGGCTCGCCGAGGCGGCTGCCGGGCCCGGCGAGATCGCGGGCACCGCCTCCGAGCGGGCCCGCCGCCCTCTCGCGTCGACCCCGACCTGACCCGGCGCTGGCCGCCAACCGCCGGTGGGCGCGCGACATCGCCGCCTCGTGCCCGGCTCGACCCGCGGGGCCGAGGCGGTGCGCGCATCCGCGGAGTCCCTGGCCGGGCCCGACGACGTCGACGCCCTCGTCGCGTCCCTGGCGGGGGCGAGCGCCGCCTGGCGGGGCGGGGCGCGTCGAGCGCGCCGCCGTCCTCCAGCGGGTCGGCGACGTGCTGGCCGCCCGGCGCGGCGAGCTCATCGAGGTGGCGGCCGCCGAGACCGGCAAGACGATCGACCAGGCCGACCCGGAGGTCAGCGAGGCCATCGACTTCGCCGCCACTACGCCGAGCTGTCCCTGCAGCTGGAGGACCTGACCTTCATGTGCTCGTCCTGCTTCGAGCCCGTGGAGGTCACGGTGGTGGCCTCCCGTGGAACTTCCCTGCTGGCCATTCCCTGCCGGCGGGGTCGCTGCGGCCCTGGCCTCGGGCCTCGACGGCGGTCCTCAAGCCCGCCCCGCCGGCGCAGCGCTGCGCGGCCGAGCTGGTGCGCCTTCCACGACGCGGGGCGTGCCTGAGGAGGTCCTGGTCCCTGGCGGCCGTCGAGGACGGGGAGGTCTCGCCACCTGGTCGTCCACGACGGGGTGGGGCGGGTCATCTCACCGGCTCCTACGACACGGCCCGCCTGTTCCGCTCCTGGAGGCCGGACATGCGCCTGCTGGGGAGACCAGCGGCAGAACGCCATGATCGTCACCCCCTCGGCGGACCCTGGACCTGGCGGTGCGCGACGTGGTCTCCTCGGCCTTCGCCCACGCCGGGCCAGAAGTGCTCGGCCGCCTCGCTGCTCATCCTCGTGGGCTCGGCGGGCCGCTCGCCGCGCATCCCCCGCCAGCTGGTGGACGCCGCGAGCTCGCTGCGGGTCAAGGCGCCTCCCACCTGGACTCCCAGGTCGGCCCCGTCGTCGTGCCCGACGACCCCCAGGGCACTTGCGGGGCCTGACGCGCCTGGGGAGGGCGAGCACTGGGTGCTGACCCCCGAGCACCTGGGCGGTGGCCTGTGGCGCCCGGGCATCCGCGTGGGCGTGACGCCCGGCAGCGAGTTCCACCTCACCGAGTACTTCGCCCCGGTGCTGGGCGTCATGCGGGTGGACACGCTCCAGGAGGCGATCGAGGCCGTCAACGCCACCGACTACGGGCTGACCTCAGGCCTGCAGACCCTGGACGCCGACGAGCTGGCCGTGTGGCTGGAGGGCGTGGAGGCCGGCAACCTCTACGTCAACCGCTCCATCACCGGCGCCATTGTGCGCCGCCAGCCCTTCGGCGGCTGGAAGCGCTCGGCGATCGGCTCGACGACGAAGGCCGCGGCCCCTCCCTACCTGCTGGGCCTGGGGAGGTCATGCCCGCTGGCGGGGCGGGGCCGCCCGCCGGTCGGCCTCGACCTGCGCGTGCGCCTGAGCAGCGGGGTCGGCGCTCTGTACGACGCCGTGCGCCCGGCCTGGGCCACGACGACGCCGCCTTCCTCCACGAGGCGCTGCTGGCCGACGCCCGGGCCTGGGAGAGCACCTACGGGCGGGGCCGGGACGTGACCGGTCTGGCCTGCGAGCGCAATGCTGCGCTACCGGCCCGCGACGGCGGTGGTGGGGCTGAGCCGGGCACGAGCCCGGCGGACCTGGTGCGAGTCCTGGCCGCGGGCGTGCTCGCCGGCGGGACGATCGGCCTGTCGCTGGCGGAGCAGCCCCGGCCGGGCTGCGAGGCGCCCTGCTGGACGCCGGGTGGACCTGGACATCGAGGCCCCGGCCGTGGGGAGGCCCGTCTGGCGGATCTGGGACGCCTCGGGCGAGCTGGGGCTGCGGGTGCGCATCATCGGCCCGCGCCGCCAGAGCGGCGCCGAGCGCTGGCGGAGGCGAGCCGGGCCACCTCCGGCAGTCCCGACGTGGCCCTGTACACCGGGGCCGTGACCGGCAACCCGCACTGCGAGCTCCTGCCCTTCGTGCGCGAGCAGTCCGTGACGGTCACCGCCCACCGCTTCGGCACCCCGCTGACCTGGCGGCCGGGCTGCTGTGAGCCGGGCGGCACCGCCGCGCGTTCATCTTCCGCTGTTACAGCGCGAGGTGGAGCCTGAGCGCGGCGTCAGGAGCGCCATGAACTCGGTGGGCAGCCGTCCGATGACCCGGCCGAGCCTCTGACGGCGACGGAGCGCACCTGTTCGGCCTGGGCCTTGAGTCCCGCGACAAGCCGGTCATCTCCGCCGGGAGAAGAACCTGAAGGGCAGGGACGCGCTCCGTCGAGCTCGTGATCGGCACGATCGTGACGACGCCCCGCCCAGCATTGCCGCGGTGGCGTTGGCGTCGTCGTTGCTTACGATCACGGCCGGTCGACGCTTGTCCGCCCTCACTGCCGACGACGGGCTCGAGGTTCACCACGCGGATCTCACCGCGCAGCATGGTTGTCCTCGTCATCCCCGTCCAGGCCGTCGGCGACGGTGCTCTCCCAGTCCGACGCGGTGCCGGAATCGTCCCATTCCCGCCACGCCAGCGCGTACGCCTCCCGCAGATCCTTCCGGTGAAGACGGCGGATCGCGGTCCGACCCCGGCCGATCTCGACGCGAGCCCCTCGCGCTCGACGTACCGGTCGAGGATCTCCAGATCTGCCTGATCCAGGCTCACGCTACTTTCATGCCCGGAATGCTACCTTCTTCACTCTTCGTGTCCCACCACGAGGGCGGGAAGGACTCAGCGCTCTCGGCGCGAACCCGGCGGGTGGCGGCCGGACGGTGGGGCGGGGCGCGGGACGGCGTCGGCGCCGTCGGCCACGCTCATATTCCCATGAAGCCGAGCGCCATCATCGGCGCGACGCCACCGAAGATGCTGACGATCCAGTGGGCGATGGTGATCTGCGCCAGTCGTTGCCGCCGATGGACGATGATGCTGGCGGTGGCGCCCCACGCCAGGAACATGAAGAAGTAGATGATCGTGCCGCGAACATTCCCCGGCGAACATCATGTGCTGCAGGCCGAACAATATGTTCGTGACCAGGGTGGCGATGACGGGGCCGCCGCGCCCGGTCAGACCGCTCTGCAGCCAGCCGCGGTACATGATCTCCTCGATCGGCGCGTTGATGAGGAAGACGATTGCGCCGAAGAGTTCACGCCCGATACGACCCCGGCGGGCAGTGACGGGCTTGATTTTGCGAAGACCCTGCTCGAAGTGCTGGAACATGTCGGCGCCGAACAGGAAAGTACATCGATATCATGCATGACGATCATCATCGGGATGTAGGCGACGACCACCCACAGGAATCCTGTGGCGATGTCACCGCCGAGGCGGCGCCCTCAATACCGAGATAGTCCCGGACCGAGACGCGATACCGCCGAAAAGTGCGCCAGATGACGACGCCGCAGACGATGCTGACAACGGGAAATAGAGCGCATCCAGTGGCGGGAAATCGTTGCCGGCACCGGTCAGCCTGAGCGTGAGGCATGTCGCGGCCGCCAGTATGCCATGACGGCTGGCGAATGAGCACCAGGCGGAACGGCCTGGCCTGCTGGGCGACGACGAGCAAGTCGTTCATATTGAAACCTAACGTAGGAGGAAGGGTTACGGCCGAGTCGGAGGAACGATCCTGAATGCGCGGAAGCAGCGCCCGAAAAATGCATCCTGATGTCCCCTGCAGCAGCCTCGCCCTCCGGGCGCGAGCCCTGGCCGGCGGGGCGCGGCGCGAGGGCGCGACGGCTCACGTCAGGCGGGGGAACCTCCAGGGAGAAGACCGACTCCACGGGCACGTCAAGTAGCGGGCGATGCGCAGGGCCAGGTGGAGGGAGGGCGCGTACTGCCGCGCCTCGAGGTAGCCCACCGTCTGGTAGTGGACGCCCAGCGCCTCGGCGAGCTCGCGGCGGCTCACCCGCCGGTCGGCGCGCAGCACCGCGATCCGCTGTGCACGACGTCGTCGGACATCACAGGCCCGTCTGGGAGCGGATGGTGACTGCACGCGCGTCAGGCTGCCGATCGTCTCCTTGCGGAAGCTGCGCCGCACGACGAACGAGGCCCCCGCGAAGCCGAGGACGGTCCAGGCCGCCAGGATCGCGAGAGCGAGCGCCGGGGAGAAGGCCCCGCCCACCTCCCACGAGGGGGTCGCCCACCAGCGCCCACCGGGTCAGGTGCCCCGACCAGTACGTGGGCAGCGCCAGCTGAACCGCCTGGACCCAGGAGGGGAGCCGGTCCATGGGCATGAAGAAGCCGCTCGTGCCGATGAGGGCGAAGACGGGCAGGTAGGAGACCATGAAGCTGTAGACGCCCTCGGGCGAGGGCCCCGGCGAGGAACCCCAGCGGGGCCGTGGCGACGGCGGACATCACGATCAGGGGCAGGCAGGCCAGCACCCGGGAGGCGCTCAGGGGCAGGGGCCTCGACGAAGAGGGCCCCGCCGAGCAGGATCGCGGCCTGGTAGGCGATGGTTCTGCGTGATCGCGGACATCGTCTCGCCGATCGTCCACGTCAGGGGCCCGTGGGGCAGGATGCGCACCCGCAGGAGGGCTCCGCCGATGCGGTCGGTGAGGCCCTCGCCGGCGATCTGCAGGGTGATGAAGCAGCTGATCACGCCGATGCTGCTGGCGAGGAACATGGGGCCGAAGGCCGCATGGCCTCGGCGGATGCCTGGGTGGCCCGGGCCGACCAGGACGAAGCCGGCGGTGGTGATCAGCAGCGAGGCGCACTTTCCGGCGAGGCCCGCTCGCAGGTCCGTGACCGCCTGGCGGCCGGCGGCCCGCAGGACGGCGGGGGCGGTGCGGACGAAGGGAGTGCTCATGAACGGGGCTCCTTGCTGACGAGGGAGAGGTAGGTCTCCTCCAGGGTTGGGCGGGTGATGGTCAGCCCTGTGACGGCGTCGAGGTCGAGCCCTTGACGAAGCGCTCGGGGGAGCGGGTGGTGTGGACGTGGTGGGCGCCGCCTTCGATCCAGGTGATCTCGGCGCCGCGGTCGAGGCGCTCGCGCAGCGCGGTGACCGTGCCGTCGGCGATGATGCGCCCCTCGTTCATAATGAGCACGCGCGAGGCCAGGCGCTCGGCCTCGGCCAGGTCGTGGGTGGTCATGACGATGGTGGCGTCTCGTCGACCCGGGCCAGGATGAGATCGTGCAGGCGCGCCTGGAGACCGGGTCCAGGCCGGTGGTCGGCCTCGTCCAGGACGAGGAGCTCGGCGCGGCGCGAGGGCGGCCGCGAAGTCGACGGTGCGCTGCTGCCCGCCCGAGAGCCGGGACAGCCGTGAGTCGGCCTTTGTCGGCCAGGCCGACGGCGTCGAGCGCCTCGTCAACGCCGATCACCCGGCTCGCCGCAGTCAGCTGGACCGAGCGGATCCACTCCAGCTGGTCCTTCACCCGCCACTTGGGGTGGTCGGTCCAGTTCTGCTGCACCAGCCCGACGCTGCCCAGAAGTCGGCGGCCGCGCGGCGCGGGTCGGTGCCGAGCACGCGCACGGTGCCGCTGGTCGGTCAGGAGCCCAGCAGTTCTCCACCAGGGTCGTCTTGCCCACGCCGTTGGGCCCGAGCAGGCAGACGACCTCGCCCGCCTCGACCGACAGGTCGAGGCCGCGCAGGACCGGGGCGGCCCCGTAGGAGAACTCGAGGTTCTCGACGGTGATGACAGGGGGCATACGAACCTCCTCGCAGACGCACGATCGTATGTAGCAGGTATACTACATGCGATCGTAGTAGTTCGTCAATGTCCGCTGGTCCGGCCGCGTGCGGGCCGGCGACGCCCCGCGGACCGCTCGTCGACGTCGCGGCCGAGCCCCGCCGACGGCGCTGCGCACCCGCGGGCCCCTGCTACGGGCCCGGGTCCGGGCCCGGGTCGCGGTGTCGGGGAGGCCCGCCGCGGGCCCTCCCGGTTCGAGCGGTCCGATTCAACGGGCGCTCCGCGCGTCCGGCGAGAGGCCGTCGCTCACCCCTCCGGCCCGTCCAGGCTGTTTGACTCGATTCATCCATGACGATGGACTTAATATTGTGAAGCGGCAAGGAGCTATGAAGCGACTGGCCAGGATCGCCGGGGATCGGCGCGAGGCGCTTACCCTCACCGAGGGCGGCAGTCATACCCAGGTTCAGATCGGGAACCGTCACCTATGTTCCTCGCCGCTCGGAAATCAACGAGCTCACCGCTAAGGCGATCATCAAACAAGTAGAGGCAGAGTGTGAGCAACGCTATTGAAGTCACTGCCATTCGCAGTGGCGGATGGTGGGCCATCGAGTTCGCCACCGGGGCCGGTATCAGATACACCCAGGCCCGCCGCCTCGACCAGGTCGAGAGCATGGTCCGCGACATCTGCAATATGGACGGCGTACCGGTGGACGACATCCACATCTCCCCTGTCGTGGATCCGGCCGCCCAAGAGGCCATCGCCGCGTACCAGGATGCCTCCCGGACCGCCCAGGAGGCCCGGAGGCGTATGCCGAGGCGTCCAGTCGTACGGCAGACGGTCCTTCGCGGTGAGGACTGACCGGTCAGGGACATCTCCGTATTCATGGGGATCTCGCCCCAGCGCGTCTCGCAACTGATCTGACTCCGAGTCGTGAAGACGGCAGGACCTTGAAGGTTATTCAGGGGTGGTTGAAGACGTAGAGCGAGAGCGCGGCGGTGATTGTCTGCTCGAATGGGCCTTTCTCACCGGGAGCGGCGGCTCGTAGGTCGGGTCGTCATGATGGTGCAGGCGGGGCTCCTGGGGCGGTCCGGGGGCGGGCGTGTCCGAATCTGTTGCAAAGGCGCTCCGGGCCGGATCGGCCGCAGAAGAAGCGCGGGAATACCAACGATTATCCTCCGGCGCCCCGGCTCGATCCGGGCCTTGCAACAGATTCGGACAACCGGTGCCGCCGCGGATCCCCGGGAGGGGCGCCGCGGGTCGGACGGAGACCACGGCGGAGCCCCCGGCGCCGAGACGTACTCGCACTCGAGAGTGCAGTTCCAACCGTTGTTCTCGAAGGCAAAACGCACGTCCTCGAGGGCAAAATGCGCATCTCGACGAGGAAGGGCCGGCTGGATTTGTCGGGACCGCGGCGCCGGTCCCGTCCCGAGCATCCAGGAGAGATTCATTGGACTCCAGAAGGTTATTCGGGGGCGGTTTGAAGACGGAAGCGTGAAGGTTGTGGTGGCGGTCTGCTCGGGCGGGTCCTCCTCGTCCGGAGGGTTGTTGCGAAGGCGTCCGAGTGCGTCTCCCCGCTTCGCCTCGACGGCGCATCCCGCATGGTGGGACGGCGTCTCGCATGTCGTGACGCGCCCCGGCTCGCGAGCACGTCACTCAACCCGCGAGATCGTACCTTAACCCGCGAGCGTCACGTAACCCGCGAGAACGTACCTCTGGCAGACGTGCTCGCGGGTTAAGTGACGTGCTCGGCGATTACCCGGCGATCTCGCGGGCCGCGGCGCCCGGCGCCACTGCGCCCCGGACGCCGAGACGCGCATCTCGCCCTCGAGAACGACGGTTGGACCACCGTGGTCCAACCGCACGCAAAGTGGTCCAAGGAGAACGCCGCCATGAACCCGCTGAATAACCTTCATAGGGGTAGGCCCGTCACCATATCGATCCCCAGAAATGCACGCAGATGCCTGCTGAATAACCTTCTTGGGTTCGTCCGGTGCGAGTCCTCGCCCCGGCATCGGTGCGCTCGTTCACGTCGGTCTCTGGGCGGGGCTCGGAGCCGGGCCCGGCTTGCGTAATGCGGAGCTCAGCGCGACACGGTCCACCCCGCCTCGCGCCGTGCGAGCTCAGCGCGACGTAATCCGCCTGCGCTCGATTCTTGCGAGCACGCCTGGCGCAATGCGAGCCCAGGTGACATCACCGAAACAGACTCCCCCAGGGGTGGAGGACATGGACGTCGTCGTGGCCGGCCCTGCGCAGACCGAATCGACTCCCCCGGGGGTGGGGACGTCACCCGGGCGCGGTGGCGCCCGTCGTCGGCGGACCAGGCGGTGGCGACCGGGTGCTGCCCGAGTGAGACGGTGCCGCTCTCCCGTGACGCAACGGCCCGCCGCATGCACCCGGGGAGCCGCACGGGGCGGCCGCCCGGCCGACCGCGCCGAGTCATCCGCAGGATGTGCACTCTCCGCCGGTCTCGCGCGATTTTCCCGCCGGTCTCGGCGAGAGGGGTGGCGGAACCTGCGCGCGGGGGCGCCCATGGGGTAACCTCGTCCCCCGTGCGAGCGACTGCGCGAGTGCGGACGAGCCTCCTGCTTAGTCGCCGCGGCGGGGCCTGACGGGCGGCACCCCGACCGCGGCTGATCCGTCCCTGCCGACCACCGGGACCGGGCGCCGCGCCCCGCGATGCGCCGTCGGACCCGAGCGACCACCCACAGGAAGAAACCCATGCGCACCGCACGTCCTGCCCCCAGCGGCCCTCCGGCATGCCCTTCACCAAGTACACGCCCTTCCTCGACACCGTCGTCACCGACCTGCCCGACCGCACCTGGCCCAGCCGGCATCACCGCCGCCCCCGCTGGCTGACGCACCGACCTGCGCGACGGCAGCCAGAGCCTCATCGAGCCCATGGGCCCATCGGGCCAAGCGCGCCGTGTTCGACCTGCTGGTGAGGATGGGCTTCAGGAGATCGAGGTCGGCTTCCCCGCCGCCTCTCCAGACCGACTACGACTCGTGCGGTCCCTGGTCGACGACGACGCCGTCCCCGACGACGTCACCATCTCCGTGCTCACCCAGTCGCGCACCGACCTCATCGACCGCACCCTGGACGCCTGCGTGGGCTGCCCCGCGCCACCGTCCACCTCTACAACGCCCTGTCGCCCCTGTTCCGCAGGATCGTCTTCCGCATGGACCGCGCCGACATCCGCGAGCTCGCCGTCGACGGCACCAGGGCGGTCATGGCGGGCCGAAAGGTCCTGGACGAGGACACGGTCTTCGGCTTTCGAGTACTCCCCGGAGATCTTCGTCGACACCGAGCGCGACTACGCCCTGGAGGTCTGCGAGGCCGTCATGGAGGTGTGGCAGCCCGAGGGCGAGCGCGAGATCATCCTCAACCTGCCCGCCACCGTCGAGCGCGCCACCCCCAACGTCTACGCCGACCAGATCGAGTGGATGAGCCGGAACCTGTCCCACCGCGAGACGTGTGCCTGTCACTGCACAACCACAACGACCGCGGGCTCGGCGTGGCCGCCGCCGAGCTCGGCCTGCTGGCCGGGGCCGATCGCGTCGAGGGCTGCCTGTTCGGCCACGGCGAGCGCACCGGCAACGTCGACCTGGTCACCCTGGCCCTCAACCTGTTCAGCCAGGGCGTGGACCCCATGCTCGACATCTCCGACATCGACGAGATCCGCCGCGTCGTCGAGCGCTCCACCAATATGGAGGTGCCCCGCGCACCCCTACGCCGGCGAGCTCGTCTACACCTCCTTCTCCGGCTCCCACCAGGACGCCATCAAGAAGGGCTTCGCCGACCGCGCCCGGGCCGTGGAGGCCAAGCGGGCCGAGGGCCTCGACGCCGCCACCGCCGAGATGGCCGTGCCCTGGTCCATGCCCTACCTGCCCATCGACCCCCACGACGTGGGCCGCTCCTACGAGGCCGTGGTGAGGGTCAACTCCCAGTCCGGCAAGGGCGGGGTGTCCTACCTGCTCAAGACGACCCACAACCTGGACCTGCCGCGCCGCCTCCAGATCGAGTTCTCCCGCATCGTCCAGCACCACGCCGACACCCGCGGCGGGGAGGTCGACGCCGGGGACCTGTGGACGATCTTCACCGACGAGTACCTGCCCGCCAAGGCCGCCCCCGGGGCCGGCCTGCCCGCCTGGGGCCGCTACGAGCTCAAGGGCGCCACCCTGACCGCCGCCGCGACGAGGACTCCATCCTCACCGTCACCCTGCGCGACGGCGGTGAGCGCCGGCTGCTGACCGCCTCCGGCAACGGCCCCCTGGACGCCTTCGTCACCGCCCTGGAGCAGACCGGCGTGGAGGTGCGCATCCTCGACTACGTCGAGCACGCCCTGAGCCAGGGGCGCGACGCCCTGGCCGCCTCCTACGTCGAGTGCGAGATCGCCGGGCAGGTCCTGTGGGGCGTGGGCATCGACCCCTCCATCACGACCTCCTCCTTCAAGGCCGTCATCTCCGCCGTCAACCGGGCCCCTGCGCTGAGCGGACCGACGGGCGTGGACGCACAGCTCTACCGCGACGAGGCCGTGGTCCTGCGCACCCACAGGCTCGGCGAGGCGGACCGGATCATCGTGTCCCTCACCCGCTCCCACGGGCAGGTGCGCGCCGTCGCCAGGGGCGTGCGCCGCACGACCTCCCGCTTCGGCGCGCGCCTGGAGCCCTTCTCCCTCGTCGACGTCCAGCTGCGCGCCGGGCGCAGCCTCGACGTCGTCGCCCAGGCGGAGACCATCGAGCCCCTTCGGCCGGGACCTCGCCCGCGACTACTCCGTGTTCACCTGCGCCTCCACCATGGTGGAGACCGCCGAGCGCCTGACCCGCGACGGCGCCGACCTGGGCACGTCCGACTCGCCCCAGCAGTTCCTCCTGCTCTACGGGGCCCTGGCGGCCCTGGCCCGACGGCGCCACGCCCCGGCCTGGTCCTGGACTCCCACCTGCTGCGGGCCCTGGCCCTGGCCGGCTGGGCGCCGTCGTGCTACGACTGCGCCCGCTGCGGGAGGGGCGGGCCCCACACCGCCTTCCACATCCAGGCCGGCGGGGCCGTGTGCGCCGCCTGCCGCCCGGCCGGCGCCGTCGACGTCGAGCCCGCCGTCATGGCCCTGCTGGGGCGCTGCTGAGCGGGGACTGGGAGGCGGCCGACGCCTCCGCCCGGCGCGAGCGCGCCCGGGCCTCGGGGCTGGTCTCCGCCTACACGACCTGGCACCTGGAGCGCCGCCTGCGCTCCCTCACCCTCGTCGAAAGGGCCTGATATGACCGACGCCGCCCCGGGCGGGTCCCCTCCACCGCGAGGGCCTGACCCCGCCCGCTCCTGCCCGGGCGCGCCCTGCCCGCCCACGTCGCCTGCGTCATGGACGGCAACGGCCGCTGGGCCCAACGCCCGCGGCCTGCCGCGCACCGAGGGGCACCGGGTGGGGAGTCGACCATGATGGACGTCATCGCCGGCGCCGTCGAGCTGGGGGGTGCGCGAGCTGAGCGTCTACGCCTTCTCCACGGAGAACTGGCGCCGCTCCCCGGCGGAGGTCCGCTTCCTCATGGGCTTCACCTGCACCGTCCTGCGGGCCCAGACCGACGACCTGCTGGCGTGGGGGCGTGCGCGTCAACCGGGTGGGGCGCACCCCGCGCCTGTGGAAGTCGGTCCTGTCCGAGGTGCGCCGCCCGAGCGGATCACGGCCGGCAACGAGACCATGGTGCTCAACATGTGCCTCAACTACGGGGGGCCGGGCCGAGATCGCCGACGCCGCCCGCGCCATCGCCGGGGAGGTCGCCGCCGGGCGCCTCAAGGCCTCGGCGATCACCGAGGCCACCATCCGGCGCCACCTGTACTCCCCGGCCATGCGCGACGTCGACCTGCTCATCCGCACCGGCGGCGAGCAGCGCACCTCCAACTTCCTCATCTGGGAGGCGGCCTACGCCGAGCTGTACTTCTCCGCCCTGCCCTGGCCGGAGTTCGACCGCGTCCAGCTGTGGCGGGCGGTCGAGGCCTACGCCGGGCGGGATCGGCGCTTCGGCGGGGCCGTCGACGCGGTGGACGGCAGGGCCCGGCGAATCGCCGCGGACCTGACGGGGCGCGGCGCGCCGCACGCGCCCCGCCGCCGCGGGAGCCCTTTGCCGCCCGCCGGGGCCCGGCGGCGCCGTCGGCCCTCAGGAGCCGGCGCCCCTGCCCGCGCCGGCCGAGCAGGAGGCGCACAGGCCGAAGAGCTCGGCGGTGTGCTCCACCCCCGTGAAGCCGTGCGCCGCCGAGACCCCGGAGATCCAGGCCTCCAGCTCGCCGCCGGCGATCTCCACCGCGTAGCCGCACCGGCGGCACACGATGAGTGGTGGTGCTCGGGCCGCTCTGCAGCTGCGGTAGAGGGCCTCGCCCTCGGCGTTGCGGACCTGGTCGATCTCCCCGGCCTCGGCCATGGCGGTCAGGTTGCGGTAGACGGTGGCCAGGCCGACCCTCGTGCCCTCCGCCTCCAGGGCGGAGTGGATCTGCTGGGCGGAGCGGAAGCCGTCCGTGCGCTCCAGGATGTCGTGGACGGCGGCCCTCTGCCGGGTCGCCCGCGGGCGCGGCGAGGTGGATCCTGCGGTGGAGCGGGGCAGGGGCATGGCTTCAGGACCCCGGGCGGACGAGGGGCGGGCGGACGGGCGGCGCGCCCGTGTCCGCGCCCTCCGGGCGCGACCGGCGCGGGCGCGCCGCGCAGCCCGCTCGCCAGGCGGACGGCGCCGCCGACCAGGGCGACGAGGGCGTACAGGCCCACGAGCAGGACCACGATCATGGCGCCGGGGAGGCCGCCACGAGTAGGTGATCGTCAGCCCGCTCACGCAGGCCGCGACCCCGATGCCCATGGCCAGGCGCATGGTGCGCGCGAAGGAGTAGGAGACGAGCTGGGCGATGGCCACCGGGACGATCATGACGGCCGAGACCAGCAGGGCCCCCACCACGCGCATCGACACCGACACCGTCAGGGCGGCCACGACGGCGACCAGGACGTTGAGCGCCCCGGTGGGCAGGCCCATGGAGCGGGCGAACTCCTCGTCGTGGCACAGGGCGAACAGCGGGCCGCGCAGCCCCAGGCCGATGAGCAGGATCACGGCGGCCAGGACGATGGTGAACCAGGCGTCGCGCACCGAGACGGTGGCGATGGACCCGAACAGGTAGCTGGTCAGGTTCGTCGTCGTGCCGCCGGCGAATTTGATGAGAATGACGCCGCCGGCGATGCCGCCGCAGAAGAGGATCGCCAGGGCGACGTCGCCGCGGCTGCGCCCGCGGGCCCGGATCGCCTCGATGAGGACGGCGCCCGCCACCGAGGCGGCGATCGCCCCGGGCACGGCCCAGGCGTCGGCGGGGACGGCGCCCGCGGCCGCCCCGGCCAGCCAGCCCAGGGCCACCCCCGTCAGGGCGATGTGCCCGATGCCGTCGCCCAGCAGCGCCAGGCCCCGCTGGACCAGGTAGGTGCCGATGACGGGCGCCGACAGGCCCACCAGGACGGCGATGATGACGGCCCGCTGCATGAGCGGGCTGTCGAGCATGCGGCCGATATCGGCGAGGATCTGGATCATGGCGCTCCCTGTCACGGCGCGGTCCGGCGGGGCAGCGGCGCCCGCCCGAGGCCAGGGCAGGGGGCGTGGTGGACGGCGGGGCCGTGTCGCCGTGGGGGTGGGAGTGCTCGCAGTCGCCCGCCGCGTCGTGGCCCGATCTCGTCGTGGCGGGCGTGGTCGTGCGGGCGGGGGGCCAGGTCCTGCCGGCCCGGTCCCAGCTCAGGCGCCCCTCGCTCAGGACGACGGCGCGCTCGACGACGTCGGCCAGCTCGCCCATCTCGTGCAGGATCGTCAGCAGCGTGATCCCCGCGAGCGCAGCGACTCCAGGATGCGGGCCAGGGCCCGGCGCGAGTCGCGGTCGATGCGGCCAGGGCTCGTCGAGGATGAGCAGCTCGGGGGAGCGCACGAGGGCGCGGGCGATGAGGACCCGCTGGGACCGGCCGCCGGAGAAGACCTGGACGTGGTCGTCGGCGCGCTCGGCCAGGCCCACGGCCTCCAGGGCGCCAGGGCCCGCTCGCGCGCGCGCCGCCCCGGTCCGCCAGGGGCGGCGGGGTCGAGCAGCCCGAGCGGACCACCTCCAGGGCGGTGGCGGGCACGCCCGCCGCCGCCCCCACGCGCTGGGGCACGTGGCCCACGCGCCGCCAGGGGCACGGCGGAGCGGCGGGTGACGTCGCGGCCGAAGAGGCGCACGGTCCCCGTGCGGATGGGCAGCAGGCCCAGGACGGTGCGCACGAGCGTGGACTTGCCCGAGCCGTTGGCGCCCAGGAGGGCGACCGACTCGCCCGGCTCGATGCGCAGGTCGATGCCCGACAGGATGAGGCTCGAGCCCAGGACGACGGACAGGTCCTGGACCTCGACGGCGGCGCGTCGGGGTCCGCGGGCGGACGGGCGGGGGTCATGGTGCCTTCCCTCGGGCCGGGGCGCGCGGCGGGCCCCGTCACTGGCAGCTCAGCGCGGTGCGCAGCTCTTCGAGGTTGGTCCTCGTGACGCTGGCGTAGTCGCCGCTCTCGGGGGCGGACCTCGATGGGGCTGAGCACGCGGGTCTGGGCCCCGGTCTCGGCGGCGACGGCCTGGGCGGTCTCGGGGAGACGAGCTCCTCGGTGAAGATGGTGGTGGTGCCGGTGGACTCGACGACCTTCTTGACCTCGGCGAGTTCGGCCGGGCTCGGCTCGGACTCGGGGTCGACGCCGGAGATCGAGGCCTGGGTCAGGCTGTAGCGGTCGGCGAGGGTAGCCGAAGGCGGCGTGCGAGGTGACGAAGGTGGTGCGCTCGCAGTGGCCCAGGCCGGTGGAGTAGCTGGTGTTCAAATCGGTGAGGGTCGCGTTGAGGGTGTCCAGGTTGGCGGCGTAGTCGTCGGCGTGGGCCGGGTCGGCCTGGGCCAGGGCGGCCTCGACCGCCTTGGCGGCCGCCTGCATGCGCACCGGGTCGAGCCAGAGTGCGGGTCGAGGGCCGCGGCGGCGTCGTGGTCGTGGGCGGCCTCGGTGGCGCCCTCCTCGTGCTCCTCCTCCACGCCGTCGTGGTGGACCAGGTCGACGCTCCCGGCCAGGTCCACGACCGTGGGGCCGGAGACCTGGGCGAGGGCGTCGTCGAGGAGGGCTGGAGCCGGAGACGTACAGGACCAGGGAGGGAGGCGGACAGGGGCGGTGACGTCCTTGGGGGACAGCTCGAAGTCGTGGGGCTCGACGTTGGTGGGGGTGACGCTGGTGACCGCGACGTGCTCGCCGCCGATGGCCTGGGCCAGGTACTGGATGGGGTAGAAGGACGTGGACACCGTCAGGGCGCCGGAGGGGCCCGCCGTCGGGGCCGCCCCGGAGGCGCCGGAGGCGGCCGCGGTGGAGTCCGATCCGGGGGACAGGGCGGCGCAGGAGGCCAGGGAGCCGGCGAGTGCGAGGGCGGCGACGGCGGCCAGGTGGCGGCGCGCGCGGGTGACCAGTGTGTTCATGGAATCATTCTCAATGCCGGTGGCGGTCGCGTCAAACCGGCCGGGTGACGCCTGCGTCACGCTCGGGCGGGCGCGCGGACCGGGCGCCGCGCGCCCGTAGACTGACGCCACTCGTTCCCACCGACCAGGTGCGGACAACGACGATATCAGGAGAATCGGTGGCACAGACCCCTCCACGCTCGATCGCGTCATCAACCTCGCCAAGCGGCGCGGCTTTCGTCTTCCCTGCGGGGAGATCTACGGCGGCACCCGCCCGCCTGGGACTACGGGCCGCTGGGCGTCGAGCTCAAGGAGAACATCAAGCGCCAGTGGTGGCAGTACATGGTCCGCTCGCGCGACGACGTCGTCGGCCTGGACTCCTCCATCATCCTCCCGCGCGAGGTGTGGGTCGCCTCCGGGCACGTGAGCGCCTTCACCGACCCGCTCATCGAGTGCCAGTCCTGCCACAGGCGCCTGCGCCAGGACGAGCTCCAGGAGGCCCACGCCGCCAAGCACGGCATCGAGGACCCCGACTCGGTCGGCCTGGGCAGCTCGTGTGCCCCACCTGCGGCACCCGCGGCCGGTTCACCGAGCCGCGGGCCTTCCAGCCTGCTCAAGACCTGCCTGGGCCCGGTCGACGACGAGGCCGGGCTGCACTACCCTGCGCCCCGAGACCGCCCAGGGCATCTTCATCGACTTCGCGGCCGTCACGAGCGCGGCCCGCAAGCGGCCGCCCTTCGGCATCGGCCAGGTCGGCAAGTCCTTCCGCAACGAGATCACGCCGGGCAACTTCATCTTCCGCACCCGCGAGTTCGAGCAGATGGAGCTGGAGTTCTTCTGCGAGCCGGGCACCGACGAGCAGTGGCACCAGTACTGGATCGACTACCGCCGGGCCTGGTACACGGACCTGGGCATCAGCGAGACAACCTGCGCGAGTACGAGCACCCCGCCGAGAAGCTCTCCCACTACTCAGCGCACCGTCGACCTGAGTACCGCTTCGGCTTCGCCGGTTCGCAGTGGGGCGAGCTCGAGGGCATCGCCAACCGCACCGACTTCGACCTGACCACCCGCCGAGCACTCCGGCAGGGACCTGTCCTACTTCGACCAGGCCAGGAACGAGCGCTGGGTGCCCTACGTCATCGAGCCCAGCGCGGGCCTGACCCGCTCCCTCATGGCCTTCCTCGTCGAGGCCTACACCGAGGACGAGGCCCCCAACACCAAGGGCGGGGTCGACACGCGCATCGTCCTCAGGCTCGACCCGCGCCTGGCGCCCGTCAAGGCCGCGGTCCTGCCGCTGAGCCGCAGGAGGAGCTCACCGGCCCGGCCCGGGAGCTGGCCGCCCGCCTGCGCCGCCTGTGGAACGTCGAGTACGACGACGCCGGCGCGGTGGGCCGCCGCTACCGCCGCCAGGATGAGGTGGGCACCCCCTGGTGCATCACCTACGACTTCGACTCCCCGTCCGACGGGCGGGTCACGGTCCGCGAGCGCGACACCATGGCCCAGGAGCGCATCGGACTGGACGACGTCGTGCCCTACCTCGCCGAGCGCCTGGCCGGCTGCTGAGCGCGGTCGACGGCGCGTCCCCGGGCGCGGGCGGGCGTCGCGCGCGAAACGCTGCCGGGCTCAGCGCAGCGCCCCGCCCGCGTCCGGGGGCCGGGGCGCCGTCGGGCATGATGGACCCGTGGCCAGCACCGATCCCTCGCCCAGTCGCCCGAGTCCCGCCCCGCGGGCACTCCCACCCATTCCCACTCCGGTCCGCTGGAGCTGAGCGCCGCCGAGGCCCGCCGGGCGCGCCTGGTCCTGGCCGCCATCGTCGTGCCCCTGATCATCGCCACGCTCGCGGGGCTGGCGGTGCTGTGGCCGGGCGAGAGCTCGCTCGTGGGCTCCGGCCCTTCGCCGCCGAGGGGGCGACCCTGGAGACCGCCGAGATCACCAGCCTGGACGTGGACGACTGCAAGCAGGCGGCGGCGAGCCTGGGCGCCCCTGTCCGACGGCTCGCTCCTGACCGACGCCGTGTGCGCCCGCATCACCTCCGGCAAGGGCAGGGGCCTGACCCTGCCCGTGCACATCCCGCCGAGTCGCGCCCCCCGGCCGACGTCGGCGACCGGCTGCGCGTCATGTACACCCGCAGGCGCTGGCCGGGGGCACCCCTACGTGTTCGTCGACTACGTCCGGCGGGCGCCGGTGGCGGCCCTGGCCGTCGTCTACCTGGTCCTCGTCGTGGCCGTGGCCGGCAGGAGGGGGCGCTGAGCGTCCTCGGCCTGGTCCTGGCCACCGCCGTCCTGGTGTTCTTCATGATCCCGGCCCTGCTCGAGCTGGCGTCGCCGATGTGGGTCACCCTCGTGGGCTCCATGGCGATGATGCTGCTGGCCGTCTACGTCGCCCACGGGGTCAGCGTGCGCACGACGACGGCGCTGCTGGGCACGGTGGCGGGCGTGGTCATCACCGTGGCGGGGTCCCTGTGGGGCGTGGGGGCGGCGAACCTGACCGGGGCCGTGGGCGACGACGTCCTGGCCCTGTCCTCCCTCGTGCCGGGTCTGAGCCTGCGGGCGCTGCTGACCTGCGGCATGGTCATCGCGGGCCTGGGCGTGCTCAACGACGTGACCATCACCCAGGCCTCGGCCGTGTGGGGAGCTGCACGCCGCCAACCCGCGCTGGGGTGGACGCGGCTGTTCACCGGGGGCATGCGGATCGGGCGCGACCACATCGCCTCGACCGTCTACACCCTCGCCTTCGCCTACGCGGGCACGGCCCTGCCGCTGATCCTGTCGGCCTCGCTCATCGACCGGGCGGTGGTGGACACGCTGCTCAGCGGCGAGATCGCCGAGGAGATCGTGCGCACCCTGGTCTCCTCGATCGGCCTGGTCCTGGCCATCCCCGCGACCACCGCGATCGCGGCCCTGCTGTGCCGCACCACCCCGTCGACTCCACCGCCCCGCCGACTCCCGCGCGGCCGGTCGTAGCGCAGGGGCGATCTCCTCTGCTGTCAGCGCGATCGGTCTGCCACGTCCCTCCACTCCTCTACTGCGCCCCTTTCGCCCTCTGCTGCGCCCCTTTTTCTCGTACAGTGGAGGGTGGAGGAGCGCAGTAGAGCGAAAGGGGCGTAGCAGACGCCGGCCGGGTCCGCGAGATCGCCGGTCGACTCACGAGATCGTCACTTGACCCTCGAGATCGTCTGCTAGAGGTACGTGCTCGCGGGTTACCCGGCGATCTCGCGGACCCGGCGATCTCGAGGGCCCGCCCCGAGCTCGTCGGGCGGAGGCCGGATCGCCGGCGGCGACGACGTCGGCCTCAGCCCCCCGAGACGTCGGACTCGGCGGTCAGCAGCTCCGCCCTCTGCGCCTGCGTCAGATGGGGGAGTCGAGCCAGCCCTCGGGCAGGTGCGGGCGCTTGGGGGCGCCGGCCCGCCCGCGCGGGCCCTCGACCGCCCCGCCGGGGTAGGGGACGGACTCGGGCAGGCGCTCGCGCATGGCGGCCAGCTCGGCGTCGAGCCCGGCCAGGAGGACACCCGCGCCAGGGCGGCGCGGGCGGGCCCGCCCACCGGGTAGCCCTGAGGTACCAGCCGATGTGCTTGCGCAGGTCGCGCACCCCGCGGTCCTGCCCCATCTCGGCGGCCAGCAGCCGCCCGTGCTCGCGGATGACCGCGATGACGGCGTCGAGGTCGGGGCGGGTGCGCGCGGGCGAGCCGTGCAGGGCCGCCACGATGTCGGCGAAGAGCCACGGGCGCCCCTGGCATCCCCCGCCCGACGACGACGCCGTCGCAGCCGGTGGAGCGCATCATCTCCAGGGCGTCGTCGCCGCTCCAGATGTCCCCTGTTGCCCAGCACCGGGAATGCGGATGGCCTCCTGAGGCGGGCGATGAGCTCCCAGCGGGCCGCCCCGGAGTAGTGCTGCCGGGCGGTGCGCGCGTGCAGGGCGACGGCGGCGATCCCGGCGTCGACGGCGGCGCGGGCCGCATCGAGGTAGGTCTCGTGCTCGTCGTCGATGCCCACGCGCATCTTGACCGTCACCGGCACCCGGCGCTCCCTGCGGGCGGCGCGCCCGCCTCGGCCGGCCGACCGCACCGTCTCGCGCAGGATCGCCGCCAGCAGGGTCCCGCTTCCAGGGGCAGCGCCGCCCCGCCGCCCTGCGGGTCACCTGGGCGCCGGGCGGCCGAAGTTGAGGTCGATGTGGTCGGCCAGGTCCCGCTCGACCAGGGATGCGCACCGCCCTGCCGGCGATGAGGGGTCGACGCCGTAGAGCTGGACGGAGCGCACCCTCTCGCCCGGGTCGGGGCGCACCATGGCCAGGGTCCTGTCATTGCCCTCGACCAGGGCGCGGGTCGTGACCATCTCGGTCACGTGCAGCCCCGCCGGGCCGCCAGGGCGCCGTCCGGGGTCGTGATCGGCCCGTCGGCGGCCGGCGCGGGGACAGGCAGCGCCGACTCGCCGTAGCGTCGGCACAACCGGCGGAACGAGGCGTTGGTGACCCCGGCCATGGGGGCGAGCTCCACGGGGTGCCCACCTCGATCGGGCCGATGCGCAGCGGCGCCACGCCCGGCGCGAGCCCGCCCGCGCCGGGAGCGCCGCCCAGGGCGCGGCTGAGGACGCTGAGGACCTGGTCACCGGCACATGATGGCACATCGCCTCCGGCCCCGATCAGGGTGCGCGCCGCGCCGGGCCAGGGAGCCCGCGCGGGCGGGAGCGAGGGGAGGGACGGCGGGCCTTCAGCCGGACTCGCCGACGGTCACCCGCCCCGCGGTGAGGAGGAGAGCGGTGACGTAGGGTTGCCGCGTGACGACCCACGCCTCCGTCCTCCAACGGACCCTCGTCCTCGTGCGCCACTCCAAGGCGTCCCACGACGCCCCACGGACATCGAGCGCCCGCTGACCCCAAGGGGCCGGGAGATGGCCGACGTCCCAGCCCGCAGGCTGAGCGGGCGCCTCGACGCCGTCGACCTGCTCCTGGTCTCGCCCGCCGCCCGCGCCCGCCAGACCGCCGACCCCATGCAGCAGCGCCTGAACCCGGGGAGGTCCGCATCGAGCCCGAGATCTACCACAACGGCGCCCTGCGGATACTGCGGCTGCTGACCGGGCTGCCCGAGGCCGCCGGCACGGTGATCCTCGTCGGGCACGAGCCACCATCTCGATCATGGCCCACGTCCTGCACGACGCCGACGACGACCTCGCCAGCCAGGTCTCCGTCGGCGTGCCCACGGCGACCGCCCTCGTCCTCGACGTGCCCGGGCCCTGGAACGGGCTCGGACCCGGCACGGCGCACCTGGGCGACATGCTCCAGCATTCCGCGCTGAACCCGCGCGTGCCGGGCCGGTGCGCGGCGGGCGGCGATGGTCGGGGCAAGCGGCGGGCCGGCTGCAAGACCGGTGCGCACCGGCCCGCTCGGGGCAGCGGACCTCAGCCGGGCCGATCCCGGCGGGCGGATCCCGAGCAGCTCGAGCACGGCCCGCAGGTCCCGCACGTGAACGGCCGCCGGCGCGGCTGCCACGACGGCGGGCTTGGCGCAGAAGGCCACCCCAGGCCCGCCGCGGCGATCATCCCCAGGTCGTTGGCGCCGTCGCCCACCACCACGGTCCGCTCCAGCGGCACGCCGTCGGAGCGCGCCCACTGGCGCAGGCGGCGCACTTCTCCTGGCCGTCCACGATCCGCCCCGCACCCGGCCGGTGAGCACGCCCCCTCCACCTCCAGGCGGTTGGCGGCCACGTGGTCCAGGCCCAGGCGCCGCGCCAGGGGCACCACGACCTCCTCGAAGCCGCCGGAGACCACCCCGACGCGGCAGCCGCGGGCGTGCAGCGCCCCGATGAGCTCGACGGCGCCCGGGGGTGGGGCGCACCTCGTCCAGCACCTGCGCGAAGACCGACTCCGGCACCCCCGCAGGGTGGCGACACGCTCGCGCAGCGAGTCGGCGAAGTCGAGCTCGCCGCGCATCGCCCGGGCGGTGACGGCGGCCACCCGCTCGCGCGTGCCGGCGCGCTCGGCGATGAGCTCGATGACCTCCTGCTCGATGAGCGTGAGTCGGCGTCCATGACCAGCAGTCCGGGGCCCAGTCGCGCCAGGGCCCCGGCGGCCCTCCGGCCGCTCACGCGCGGCGGGGTAGTCGTTGCGCTCATGGCCCGATGCTGGCGGGCCGCACGCCGCGGCGCCCCGGGGCGACGGTCGCGCGCGGCGCCGGCGGGCGCACGCGCCGGAGCGCCCGGGGCGATGGGCCCCGGGCGCTCGCGGAGGGAGCGGGCCGGTCAGCGCGCGACCTTCTGCCCCTTGGCGACCACGGTGATGCCCGACTCGGTGACGGTGAAGCCGCGCTCGCGGTCGTGCTCGGGGTCGATGCCGACCATGGCGCCCTCCTCGACGACGACGTACTTGTCGAGGATGGCCCGGTTGACCACCGTGTTGCGGCCCACGATCACTCCCGTCCATGAGGACCGACTCGCGCACCGAGGACCAGGAGTTGACCCTCACCTCGGGGAGAGCACCGAGGAGATGACCTCCCGCCCGACACGATGACGCCGGGGAGACGATCGAGTCGACGGCGTGGCCCAGGCGCTCGTGGTGCCCGTAGACGAACTTGGCCGGGGGCATGGAGTTCATGTAGCCGGCGAACAGGGGCCAGTGCGCGTTGTAGAGGTTGAACACCGGGGAGACCGAGATCAGGTCCTGGTGGGCCTCGTAGAAGGCGTCGACCGTGCCGACGTCGCGCCAGTAGTCGCGGTCGCGCTCGGTGGCGCCGGGCACGTCGTTGTCGCTTGAAGTCGTAGACGCCGGCGGCGCCCCTGGTCCACGAACCAGGGGCACGATGTTGCCGCCCATGTCGTGCTTGGAGGACTCGTCGTCGGCGTCGACGGTGACCGCCTGGGTCAGGGCGTCGGCGTTCATGATGTAGTTGCCCATGGAGGCCAGGACCTCGTCGGGGAGTCGGGCAGCCCGGGGTATCCTCGGGCTTCTCGACGAAGGCCTTGATGTGGCCGCGGTCGTCGGGGTCGGTCTCGATGACGCCGAACTGGTCCGCCAGCGACTTGGGCTGGCGGATGCCGGCCACGGTCAGCGGCAGGCCCGAGGCGATGTGGTGGTCGAGCATCTGGGAGAAGTCCATGCGGTAGATGTTGTCCGCGCCGGTGATGACCACGTAGTCGGGCCGCTCGTCGTCGAGCAGGTTGAGGGACTGGTAGATCGCGTCCGCGCTCCCCAGGAACCAGTGCTTGCCCACGCGCTGCTGGGCGGGCACGGGCGCGATGTAGTTGCCCAGCATGTCCGACATCCGCCACGTCTTGGAGATGTGGCGGTCCAGCGAGTGGGACTTGTACTGGGTGAGGACGACCACTTTGAGGAAGCCCGAGTTGATCATGTTGGACAGCGAGAAATCGATGAGCCGGTAGATGCCGCCGAAGGGCACCGCGGGCTTGGCCCGGTCGACGGTCAGGGGCATGAGGCGCTTGCCCTCACCGCCGGCGAGAATGATTGCGAGAACACGGGGAGAAGCCATGGGGCCACCATACGTGACCCGAGCCACCTCGGGGGCGATTCGCGCAGGTGTTCACGGCGTGTCCCCGGCCCCGACCCGGCCCGTCCCGCGTCCCGGGGCCGGGCGACGAGGCCCGGCAGGGCTGGTCGGGGGTCCCGTCCGCCCCGCGGGTCGGGCGCAGCGGCCGATCCGGCCCGATCCGGCCAGCGGAGGGCGAAAAATCGCCCCGCCGCCGCCGCAAAAGCCGATACCGTCGGACGTGTGGCGGCTCACGCCCGAGCCGCCCATCGGACCAGCCGCCCGATATCAACAGCATTCAACGCGCGCAGGGCGCGAGCGAGAGACGCAACCCATGAGAGTCGACCTGCTGACCAAGGAGTACCCGCCCTTCATCTACGGCGGGGCCGGAGTCCACGTCAACGAACTGGCCAAGGTGCTTCGGCCCCTGGCCGACGTGCGCGTGCACGCCTTCGGCGGACCGCGCGAACCCGGCACCGAGGGCGCCGACCCGGGCGTGACCGGCTACCCGGAGGTCGCCGAGCTCGAGGGCGCCAACGCCGCCCTGAAGACCTTCGGGGTGGACCTGGAGATGGTCCCCGGCGTCGAGGGCGCCGACATCGTCCACTCCACACCTGGTACGCCAACCTGGCCGGGCACCTGTCCGGGCATGCTCTACGGCATCCCCACATCCCTGTCCGCCCACTCCCTGGAGCCCATGCGCCCGTGGAAGGCCGAGCAGCTCGGCGGCGGCTACGCCCTGTCCTCCTGGGCCGAGCGCCAGGCCTACGAGGGCGCCACCGCCGTCATCGCCGTCTCCCACGGCATGCGCAAGGACATCCTGCGCGCCTACCCCCAGGTCGACCCCGAACGGGTCAAGGTCGTCCACAACGGCATCGACCTGGACGCCTGGGCCCGCCCGACCGACGCCGACTGGGAGGCCGACAGCGCCGAGGTCCTGAAGCGCTACGGCATCGACACCTCCCGGCCCACGGTGGTCTTCGTCGGGCGCATCACCCGCCAGAGGGCCTGCCCCACCTGCTGCGGGCCGTCGAGCACCCTGCCCGCCGAGGTCCAGGTCATCCTGTGCGCCGGCGCCCCGACACCGCCGAGATCAAGGCCGAGGTCGACGGCCCTCGTGTCCGGCCTCCAGGCCAAGCGCACCGGCGTCATCCTCATCGAGGAGATGCTCCGCGCCGCGAGCTCCAGGCCGTCCTGGGGAGCCTCCGACGTCTTCGTGTGCCCGTCGGTCTACGAGCCCTGGGCATCGTCAACCTGGAGGCCATGGCCATGAGCCCTGCCGGTGGTCGGCTCGGCCACCGGCGGCATCCCCGACGTCATCGTCGACGGCGAGACCGGCCTGCTGGTGCCCATCGAGCAGCTGCAGGACGGCACCGGCACGCCGATCGACCCCGACCGCTTTCGTCGCCGACCTCGCCGAGCGCCTGACCCGCCTGGTCATGGACGCCGACACGGCCAAGAAGATGGGCGTCGCCGCCCGCAAGCGGGTGGAGGACCACTTCGCCTGGACCGCCATCGCCGAGCGGACCATGAAGGTCTACGAGTGGGCCCTGGCCAACCCGCGGACTGACGCGCTCGCACCGCCCGCAGCGCCGACGGCGCCGCCACCCTCCCGGTGACGGCGCCGTCGCGTCGCTCGGCGCAGTGCGCCAGCGCACTCGATCCGGCCGCGCCGGGCCCTCCGGCCGGCCCGCGCCGCCGGGGACCGCCGCGCTGGCCGGGACCGACCCGGCCCCTCAGCGGGCCCAGGTCTGCGTGGCGGCGCACACCCGCGCCTCGCCGCGCCCGCCAGGGGCTCCAGGGCCCGACGGCGCCGGGCCGCCTGACCGGCCGTGACCGCGGCGCCGTCGTCGGCCAGCGCCAGCTCGCAGATCGCCCCCAGCCGCAGCGAGCGCTCCAGCAGATCGCGCCGCCGCGGCGGCATCGACGGCGGCACGAGCCGCGGGATCGAGCACCGCCGCGACCAGGTCGGTGAGGGCATCAGCCAGCTCGGGGCGCTCGCGGGCCAGGTCCAGCTCGGTCAGCGCCCCGATGGCGCGCTCGGTCGCGGCGTGGACGTCACGGCGCGCCTGGACGGGGTCGAAGGGCTCCGGCGCGACGGCGAGCTCTCGACGCGCCAGCGCACCCCCGCCCCCGCCGGCTCGGGGGCCAGCAGGAGGCGCCGCCCCGCCATGGCCCGCCGTCGCGCCGCACTCGACGAGGGACCCCTCGCCCGCCTCGCGCACCCCGGCCGCGGCGGGCAGGGGCCAGCTCCGGGCCGGGCAGGACCGCGGCGCAGCGGGCCAGGGGCCGGGCCGCGGACAGCCACGCCCCCAGGTCCGGCGGGCCGGGCCCCGGCGTCGTCGAGCACCTCGTGGACGGCGTCGGGCCCCTGGACGACGGCCAGGCCGTGGGAGGAGGGCAGGGGCGCCCACAGGGCCAGGAGGATGCTCACGGCGGGGCGCAAGGGTCCACGCCGGAACCCTAACCCGGCGGGCCCCGCCCCCCGCGCGCGGGTGCGATTCGGGTCACGTCGGCGCGCTATGGTAGCGCCATGACCAGCGTGCTCCGCCTCGATGACGTCTCGCTCCACCGCGGGACCACCCGGATCCTGACCCATGTCACCTGGAGCGTCGACGAGGGCAGTACTGGGTCCTGCTGGGGCCCAACGGCGCGGGCAAGACCACCATCGCGCGCATCGCCGCCGCCCGCCTGTTCCCCTCCGCGGGCACCGTCGAGGTCCTGGGCGAGCGCCTGGGGCGCGTCGACATCTCCGAGCTGCACCCGCGCATCGGCCTGTGCTCCTCGGCGCTGGCGCGCACCGTCATGGGCGGGGAGAGCGTGCTGTCCGTGGTCCTGTCCGCCTCCTACGGCAAGGTCGGGGTGTGGCGCGAGGAGTACGAGGACCTCGACGTCGAGCGCGCCCGCGCGCTGCTGGACGCCCTGGGCGCCGCGCCCCTGGCCCGGCGGCCCTGGGGGTCGCTGTCGTCGGGCGAGCGCAAGCGCGTGGAGATCGCCCGCGCCCTCATGCCCGATCCCCGAGCTGCTCGTCCTCGACGAGCCCGCCGCGGGCCTGGACGTGGCCGACCGCGAGCTGCTCCTGGCGGCCCTGAGCGAGATCATCGCCGCCCCCGGCGCGCCCTCGATGCTGCTGGTCACCCACCACCTGGAGGAGATCCCGGTCGGCTTCACCCACGCCCTGGCGCTGCGCGAGGGGATGGTGAGGGGACCGGTCCCCTGGGCGGGGTCCTCACCGACGAGGTCATGTCCGATACCTTTCGGCCTGCCCCTGGAGGTCGGCGCGGACAGGGGCCGCTACACCGCCCGCCGGGGCCCGGTCTTCAGGGCGCGCACGTGGCGCGCTGCGGCAGGCTAGGCTCGTACCCGTCCGGACGCCGTCCGGGCCCGCGAGCGGAAGGAGGCTCTCATGGCATGGCTGTGGTGGATCGGGGCGGCCCTCGTCCTGGGCGTGATCGAGACCCTCACCGTGGACCTGACCTTCCTCATGTTCGCCGGGGGGCCGTGGGCGGCGCGATCGCCGCCGCCCTGGGCGCGTCCTTCCTGGCGCAGGCCATCGTCTTCGCCGTGGTGTCCACGCTGCTGCTGGCGGCGGTGCGCCCCTGGGCGAAGTGGCAGCTGCTGTCGACGACGCCCGATATGCGCACCAACGCCTCGGCCCTCATCGGCCGCGAGGCCACCGCCCTGACGGTGATCGACGAGCGGGGCGGGCGCGTGCGCCTGGGCGGGGAGGATGGAGCGCCCGGCTCTGTCGACGAGGCGCGCCCGCCGCCCCGCCCGCCCAGAGGGGCTATGCCGCGTCCGCGCCTGCCCGGCCCCACGCGCATCGAGCCGGGGGCGGATGTGCGGTGACCGCCATCGACGGCGCCATCGCCGTCGTCGCCCCACTGTGAACCGCAAGCACACTCAAAGTTTAAGGAGAGCAGCCCCATGCCCAATGTCGAGACGATACTCCTCGTCGTCATCGGTCTCGTCGTCCTGTTCGTCGTCGTGGCGATGCTCCGGGCCGTGCGGATCGTGCCGCAGTCCCTACGCGATCATCGTCGAGCGGCTGGGCAAGTTCCAGGCCGAGTACTTCGCCGGCCTGCACCTGCTGATGCCCTTCATCGACCGCGTGCGCACCACGGTCGACTCTGCGCGAGCAGGTCGTCTCCTTCCCCGCAGCCCGTCATCACCTCCGACAACGTCCAGGTGAACATCGACTCGGTCATCTACTACCAGGTCACCGACCCCAAGCGGGCGACCCACGAGATCTCCAACTACCTCCAGGCCATCGAGCAGCTGACCGTCACCACGCTGCGCAACGTCATCGGCGCCATGGAGCTGGAGCAGACCCTGACCAGCCGCGACCAGATCAACGCCCAGCTGCGCGGCGTCCTGGACCAGGCCACCGGCCGCTGGGGCATTCGCGTGGCCAATGTCGAGCTGAAGTCCATTGACCCGCCCGCCTCCATCCAGGGCGCCATGGAGCAGCAGATGCGCGCCGAGCGCGACCGCCGCGCCGCCATCCTCACCGCCGAGGGCGTCAAGCAGTCCCAGATCCTCACCGCCGAGGGCGACAAGCAGTCGGCGATCCTGCGGGCCGAGGGCCAGGCCCAGTCCGCCATCCTCAAGGCCCAGGGCGAGTCGCGCGCCATCCTCCAGGTCTTCGACGCCATCCACCGCGGCAACGCCGACCCCAAGCTGCTGGCCTACCAGTACCTGCAGACCCTGCCCAAGATCGCCAACGGGACCAGCTCGAAGATGTGGATCGTGCCCACCGAGTTCACCGCGGCCCTGGACGGGATCGCCGGCGCGCTGGGCGGCAGCTCTCGTCGCCCGGTTCGAGCCCCTTCGGCTCCGGCTCGGACGACGTCCGGGTCGACCTGTCGGGCATGAAGTCCGGCCTCGACATCGCCTCCGACCTGGCGGCCACCAACCTCCAGAACCCCGAGGAGGCCCTGGCCCAGGCCCGCGGCGAGGTCGAGTCCGCCTCCCAGGAGGCCTCCGACGACCGGCCCTCCTCCGACCACCGGGCCGCCTCCGACCGCCGCGGGATCACCGGGCCGCCCCGACCGCCGCGCGGACCACCGCGCCCGGCCGCCTCCCGGCCGACTCGTCGACCGATACGACGTCGCTGCCCACCACGAGCACCTACGGCCGCTACGGCTACCGGGTCGGACGAGGGCGGCATCCCGCCCTCGGTGCCGCCCTTCCGCCGCGGCTGAGCGAGCGGCCCCGGACGCCTCCCGAAGTGAGACGCGTCCCGAAGTTCGCGCACGGCGGGCGGGCCGTGACAAGGCCGCCCCGGCGGTCATAGTCTCCCGCTGTGCTGTTCACGACCCTGCGTCACTACCTGGGCCCCTACCGGGGCTCGCTGCTGGCGGTCCTCGTGCTCAAGATCGTGGAGACCATCGCGGTCCTGTCGCTGCCCACCCTCAACGCGGACATCATCCTGGTCATGGAGCACGGCGACGAGCGTCGAGCAGGGCGGCCACGACGAGCTCATCGCCCGCCGGGGCACCTACTACGAGCCTCTATCAGGCCAGTTCGCCGGGCCCCGTGTCCGAGGAGCCCGCCGTCGAGCGCGACCCGCTGCTCGGCGAGCTCGGGCTCAAGTCCCGCCATCCGCGCAACCGGCGCCCGTCGTGATCATCGAGCTGGCCGACGCGGCCGACGAGCGCCTGGCCGACTACACCCGCCTGACCGACGTCGCCCTGCGGCGGCGCCTGGAGACCGAGCGCGGCCTGTACATGGCCGAGTCGACCAGGTCATCGCCCGGGCCGTCGAGGCGGGCCACGCCCCCCGGTCCTTCCTCATGGCGCGGCGCTGGTACGCGTCCATGCGCCCGGTCATCGCCGCCGCCGCCGGCTGCGGGGGCAGGGACGACGGCGGGGACGTGCCCGTCTTCCTGGCCGAGGAGGACCTCCTGCGCGCCATCACCGGGTTCCACCCTGCACCGCAGGGCCCTGGCCGCCATGCACCGGCCCCGGCTCGCGGCCGTGGCCGAGCTGCTGGCCTCGGCGCGCGGGGAGCAGGGCGCCAGGCGCATCGCCGTCCTGGAGGACCTGGTGGACCACACGAACGTCGGCGCCGCCTTCCGGTCCGCCGCGGCCCTGGGGCGTCGACGCCGTCCTGGTCGCGCCCCGGTGCGCCGACCCGCTCTACCGCCGCAGCGTGCGCGTGTCCATGGGCACCGTCTTCCAGGTCCCCTGGACGCGGATCAACGCCTGGCCGGACCCGGGCGAGCTCCGCCGCGCGGGCTTCACCGTGGCGGCCCTGGCCCTGAGCGAGGACGCGGTGGACCTGGACGACTTCGCCGCCTCGCCGGCCTGCACGGCCCCGGACTCGCGGGTCGCCGTCGTGCTGGGCACCGAGGGGACAGGCTCGCCGCGCGCACCATCGCCGCCGCCGACGCCGTCGTGCGCATCCCCACGGCCGGGGGTGGACTCCCTCAACGTCGCCGCCGCGGCCGCCGTCGCCTTCTGGGCGCTGCGGGCGCGAGTGACGGGCGTGCGCGCCGGGCGGATGGCGCAGGCGCACGCGGGCGGGATCTGTGTAAAACTCAGGTATGGCAAAGAAGCATTCCAAGATGGATCGTTCCTGTACGAGGCGGAGCTACTGCGACTGCAGGCCGAGCTGGTCGAGATGCAGGAGTGGGTCAAGTCGACCGGCGCCCGGGTCGTGGTGATCTTCGAGGGCCGCGACGCCGCCGGCAAGGGCGGGGCGATCAAGCGGATCACCGAGTACCTCAACCCGCGCATCGCACGTGTGGTCGCGCTGCCCGCGCCCACCGAGCGCGAGAGCACCCAGTGGTACTTCCAGCGCTACATCGAGCACCTGCCCGCGGCCGGGGAGATCCGCCTGTTCGACCGCTCCTGGTACAACCGGGGCGGCGTCGAGCACGTCATGGGCTACTGCACCCCCGAGGAGCACCGGCGGTTCCTCCAGCAGTGCCCGGTCTTCGAGCGGATGCTCGTCGACGACGGCATCCTGCTGCGCAAGTACTGGTTCTCCGTGTCCGAGAAGGAGCAGTACAAGCGGTTCAAGTCGAGGCAGACCGACCCCATGCGGCGCTGGAAGCTCTCGCCCACGGACCTGGAGTCCATCCCCCGGTGGGAGGACTACTCGCGCGCCAAGGACGAGATGTTCGTGCACACCGACATCGACTCGGCGCGCTGGCACGTCGTGGAGTCGGAGGACAAGCGCAAGGCGCGCATCAACATGATCCACCACCTGCTGAAGTCCATCCCCTACCACCACGTCGAGCGGCCCCCATGAAGTTCCCCAAGAAGCCCTCGTCCACGGGCTACCGGCGCACCGACCGCACCCTCCAGTCCGAGGTCCCCGACTACGCGGCCACGCTGAGCGCCGGCAAGGCGCCCGACCGCTACGTGGACGTCGAGGACGAGGGCGTCGAGGACAGCGACTGAGACTGCTCCCGGCTCCGGCTCCCCGGCCCCGCCCCGGCTCGTCCGGCTCGGCACCGGTCGTGCGTGTCTCTGCGGCTGGCCGCGCTGGTTCTGCGCCCAGTCGGTCAGCCGCTCCCGGCCAGCCGCGGTGCCCCACGGGAGCGGAGCGCGGTGGGCCTCGTGAGGGCGCATGAGGCGGGCCGGAATGGCTCCGTTGCCCCACCCTCGCCGGTCGTCCGCATGGTGGGACGGCGTCTCGCATGTCGTGACGCGGCCGGTCCGCGAGCACGTCACTTAACCCGCGAGATCGTACCTCAACGCAGGCACGTCGCAACCCACGAGCACGTCGCTCTAGCAGACGTGCTCGCGGGTTAGTGACGTGCTCGACGATTACCCGGCGATCTCGCGGACCGCGGCGCCCGACGCCGTCACGCCCAGGGCGCCGAGACGTGCACTTTCGCATTCGAGTGCGGTTCCAACCGTCGTTCTCGAGTGCAAAATGCACATCTCGGCGAGGAGGGCGAGAAGGGGGCCGGCCCCGCCCCGAGAACCTGTCGGCGAGAACGACTCAATAACCTTCCTGTAGCGCAGATGAAAGGGACGGGTGGAGGACTGAGGACCGGGGCGCTCACCGGGACTCTCCGGGTCGGATAGACCGGTTTCCCCGGCCGCCGGCTCACTGGGAGCACTGGCGGCCGGGGAAACCGGCGTGCTACGGCGGTTCCGCCGTCGTCGGGCGGAACCGGGAGGCGGGGTCGGGCGCGAGCGGCGTCCGTGCCCAACCCCGCGGGGATCAGCCCTCAGGGGCGGTGACGCGGATGAGCGGGGCGTTGGGGAGATCTCGCCTCGGCGATGACCTCCACCGAGGCGAACTTGTCCGTGTTGGTGATGAGCACCGGGGTGGTCAACGAGTAACCGGCGTCCTCAATGGTCTTGCGGTCGACGCGGACCAGCTCCTGACCGGCGGTGACCCGGTCGCCCTGCTTGACCTTGACGTCGAATCCCTTTGCCCCGAGGTTGACGGTGTCCAGGCCGACGTGGATGAGAACCTCCACGCCGCTGTCCAGGGTGATGCCGTAGGGCGTGGCCCTGAGGCAGGGGCGACGGCGAGCGTGCCGGCGGCCGGGGCGGTCACGACAATGGTCTTGCCGTCGGCGGGCGAGATCCCGGCGCCCTGGCCGACGACGCCGGTGGAGAACACCGGGTCCTCGACCTTGTCCAGGGGCATGACGGTGCCCGCCAGAGGGGCGACGATCTCGGTGACGGCGCCGGGCGCGAGGGCCGGCTAGGGCTCCTCGGCGGGCTCCTCCGCGAGGGGCCGCAGCGATGGCGGAGCAAAGCCTCCGCAGCAAGATCGGCCTCGTTCTCAGCGTTGGTCTTGTCGATCTCAGCGCGCTCCTCCGGGGTGCGGTAGTCAGAAGATAGAAACGGGGATCATTGCCACGAGGAAGGAGGCGATGACCGACGCTCCGTAGATGAAGATCGAACTCGTGCTATCCACGCCCTTAGCGTCCGCATTGAAGGCAGGGAATGGTGAACAACGAGGTGAAAAGCAGATGCCTGGTCGTCACGCCGCCGAGATTCCTGAATGATACCGCCCGCGACGCAGCCCCACGAGCATGCGCGGATAGATTCGCAGAAACGCAAGTGGATACCATGACAGGCTCGGCCCGAGATGCCGCCGACGAGACCGGCGAAAAAGTGCGCCGGTGGCGGTGAGTGACGCATCCTTCTCCTTGCGTCGCATTGCAGACGATCAGGACGCCTGCAGTAGCGCCGAAGCAGGCGCGAAGTTCAGGCGCCCATGGGGCCCTGAGATGAAGTCGTATCCGTTATTCTGGATGTTAGAGTAGCATAATCGCGTTGATGGGCCAGTGCGGCCCAGGGGCACCATGAAGGGTAAACCAACGGAATGATGATGCAGAAAATGAACGGGAGATGTCGTTGATCACCTTGAGAATATTGGCGATCCACGCTCCGACATAAACACCGATCAGCCTGCGGATGAAACTCGTCAACGGAATCGCGAGCAAGCATGGAGAAGAGGGACGAAAATCAGTTCGGACATCAGAAGGATATCTTCTTCGGTCCTTGGTCAACGGTCCGAGCACTGCGGCCATGAGTGAGTGGCGGAAACACCATGCGAGCCGTAGTCGAAGATCGTCAGTGGGATGCCGCCGAAACTCGATGACGCTTGATCTCGGATCCCGCAGAACGTCGGGCATGGCGCTTCTCCCCGAGTGCGGCGAGAACCGGGAAGCATGGTCAGTCGCAACGGAGAACCCGATCCAGGGGTCGGCTCCGAGCTTCTTGGAGGCGTTATAAGCCACCATGAGAGGAAGGAAGTAGAAGACTGAACGCCAGGCGAGGTTGATGAACGCCCACGTCGGCGGGAGTTCCGTCCTCGGGTCCGCCCAGTTCTCGATGAAGCCGAGCGTGCCCATGAGGGCCATGAAGGTGATGAAGATGGAGGCGCCCAGCAGGGCGCCGATAGTCGGGACGAAGGCGTCGGAAGAACTCGAAGAAGTTGTCGGCCAGGCAACTTTCCCGCGGATGCCACCCGCGCGGGCTGCCGCTTTGACGTCGGCGTTCGATTTGCCCGACGATGCCGATGACGCCTTGGCGCCGCTCTGCATCGCGGGCAGCGCTGTGATGGCCTCGTACACCGACTGCACGGTGCCGCCGATGATGATCTGGTAACGATTCCCGGTCTGGGGGACCGCGCCCATGACGCCCGGGATCTTCTCGACCGTCGCCTTGTCGATGACGGAGGCGTCGTGCAGCTCGAAGCAGAGTCTGGTCGCGCAGTGGGTGAAGCTGACGATGTTCCCGGGGCCGCCGACGGCCTCCAGGATCGCCTCGGGTGTGGACGTTGTTGTCGCCATGGAGCACCTTTCGAGGATCTCCCGGTCGGGTGCCTGGGGCGAGGCGCCCTGACGCTCTCGAAGTACCGCCCGGGGGTTCGGGCGATGTCTCAGGATAACCGAGAGAACGCGACGGTGTGTCGAAACGGGGCGCGTCTTGCCGGATCGCGCCCGCAGGCCCGCCGGGCCCCAGCCCCGTTCTCGACATGGTCCCGGGGCGCCCTCCACAGGGGCCCGGCGAGCGACCCCGCCGACGGCGGACAGTGGTGCCGGGCGGCGGTCCCGCCGCCCGATCATCCCGGCCCGCAGCGGGCCGACCGAACCCTGGGAGGACCCCATGGCACCCCTGCTCCACCGCCACCATGCAGCCCCGCGAGTCCTGCGCCGATGAGCCTCGCCGCGACGGAGTCCATCACCCGAGTCCCGCTACGGCCGACCCGGCCGCGGTCCCCGTCATGACGAGGCCCGGACGGCGGCCCCGGTCGCGATGGAACCTCATCGCAGCGGACCCCGCCGCGACGACCCCCGGCCGTCGGGCGTCCGGGCCTGACGGCGCCGCCCCGCCCCGGCGAGAGGGCCTGTACGGGCCGCGGGGCTGGAGCGTGCGCGCGGGGTGCGGCCCCTGCTCGCCGCCTGCCGCGACGACCTGCGCTCCGTCGGGCCGCCCGCCCCGCCCGCCCGGCCCGGAGCCGGAGGGCCCCGCTTTCGACGCGGACTTCCAGGGCGATGATGAGGGACCCCTCTGGGGCGACGCCGAGGCCCCGTTCTCGACGAACCCGGGGACGACGCGCCCGCTGACGATTACACGCCCTTCCACGATCTGGGCGCAGGCGGCGGCCCGGCTGCTCGAGTTCTGCCCGAGGCGCAGCTGGCGGACCGCCAGAACCTCGCCCCCACCCTGGGGTCGCTGCTGCGGGCCTGCGCGCGCGCCGACGGGCGGGTGCGCCTGTCGGGATACGCGATCGGCCCGCGCCGCCCCGACGAGCGAGTGACGGTGGAGGCGCTGTGGATCGCCGACCCCGACCTGCTCGACATGGAGGTCCACGACGAGCACGACGAGGGCTGCTGCTGCCGCGTCCTGTGGGACACCGTGCGCGAGCGCTACGGGCTCGACGCCCGGGCCCTGCCGGACGAGATGCGCCCCATGCGCCGCCAGTGGACGCACGGCCAGGTCGGCACCTGGCTGTGGTGGGACTGAGCGCGGGCGGGCGGCCGCACCGGCGTTCCGACGTCGGGCATGCGAACGGGCGCGAGCCCGCTGACGGCCGGGCCCCACCAGTCGGTCTTGGGCGGGCGCACGGGTGTGACCGATGCCCGCCGCCCGGCGGGACCCTCCCGCGCCGGAAGGGCGGCGCGGGGCCCGTAGCATGGCGGGCCGTGATCAACGTCCAGGACCTCTCCGTGCGCATCGGCGCCCGCCGGCTCATCGGCGGCGCCGCCTTCCGCGTCGACAAGGGCATGCGGATCGGTCTCGTGGGGCGCAACGGCGCGGCAAGACCACGACCACCAAGCTGCTGGCCGCCCAGTCCGTGGCCCAGGGCACGAGCCGGGCCGTGGCCGACGCCGACGAGCGCCACGGGCTGGAGGCGGTCGAGTTCGAGGGCACCATCACCTGCAACGGCTCCGTCGGCTACCTGCCCCAGGACACCAAGGTCGGGGACCTCGACGAGTCCGCCCGCGACCGGATCCTGTCCGCCCGCGGCATCGACTCCCTGCTGGCCCGCATCCGCAAGGCGGAGGAGCGCATCGCCACCGCCGAGGGCGACGCCATGGCCAAGGCCCTGGACCGCTACGCCCGTCTCGACCACGAGTTCACCATGGCGGGCGGCTACGCGGCCGCGTCCGAGGCCGCCCGCATCGCCGCCGCCCTGGGCCTGCCCGACCGCGTCCTCGACCAGCCCATCGGGACCCTCTCGGGCGGGCAGCGCCGGCGCGTCGAACTGGCCCGGGTCCTGTTCCAGCGGCCGGACACGCTCCTGCTCGACGAGCCCACCAACCACCTGGACCACGACTCCGTCCTGTGGCTGCGCGACCACCTGCGCTCCCTACTCGGGCGGCTTCATCGTCATCTCCCACGACGTCGAGCTGCTGCGCGACACCGTCAACCAGGTCATGCACCTCGACGCCAGCCGCGGCGTCCTCGACGTCTATCACCTGGGCTGGGACGCCTACCTCAAGCAGCGGGCCGACGACGAGCACCGCCGTCGGCGCAGGCGAGCCAACGCCGAGAAGAAGGCGGCCGCGCTGCGCGCCCAGGGCGAGAAGATGCGGGCCAAGGCCACGAAGGCCGTCGCCGCCCAGCAGATGCTCAAGCGGGCCGACCGGCTCCTGGAGGGGCTGGAGGAGGAGCGGGCCGCGGAGAAGGTCGCCCACCTGCGCTTCCCGACCCCGCCCCTGCGGCAGGACCCCGCTGCGCGCGAGGCGCCTGTCCAAGGCCTACGGCTCCCTGGAGGTCTTCGCGGGCGTGGACCTGGCCATCGACCGCGGCAGCCGCGTCGTCGTCCTGGGCCTCAACGGCGCAGGCAAGACGACCCTGCTGCGCCTGCTGGGCGAGGGTGGAGGAGCCCGACTCGGGCGAGGGTCATCGCGGGCACGGCCTCAAGATCGGCTACTACGCCCAGGGAGCACGAGACGATCGACACCTCCCGGACCGTCGTGGAGAACCTGCGCGGCGCCGCCCCGGGCCTGGACGACACGCAGGTGCGCAGCGTGCTCGGCTCCTTCCTGTTCTCCGGCGCCGACGCCGACAAAGCCCGCCCGGGTCCTGTCCGGCGGCGAAGACGCGCCTGGCGCTGGCGCTGCTGGTCGTCTCCAGCGCCAACGTCCTGCTGCTGGACGAGCCCCAACAACCTCGACCCGGCCAGCCGCGAGGAGATCCTCCGGGCGCTGGGGACCTTCGCCGCGCCGTCGTGCTCGTCACCCACGACGAGGGGGCGGTCGAGGCCCTGGGCCCCTGACCGGGTCCTGCTCCTGCCCGACGGCGACGAGGACCTGTGGAGCGAGGACTACCTCGAGCTCGTCACCCTGGCCTGACGGCCCCGTCCGCGGCGCGGACGCCGCCCGCTTGACGTCTCGCGGGCGGCCGCCCGGCTCGACCTGTCGGGCGGGGCGGCGCCCCTCCCGCGGGGGCGCGCGCGGGCGGTGAGTGCCGTCACGCCTGGGCCCGCCGTGCGACGACGTAGGGTGGGAGCAAGTCGTCCCCCGCGGGTGTTCGGCTCGCCGGGGACCACGAGGTCCGCACATGACTCAGGGAGAAAGACATGGCACAGACCACTGTGACCGACGCGTCCGCCGACGTCGCCCCCGAGGTCCCCCTGAGCACGAGGTCCTGCTCACCGAGGCCGCCGCCGCCAGGGGTCGCCGGCCTCCTGATCCAGGAGGGGCGCGACGACCTGCGCCTGCGCGTGGCGGTGCAGCCCTGGCGGCTGCTCCGGCCTGGTCTACCAGCTCTGCTCGACGAGCGCCTGCTCGACGGCGACGCCGTGCGCGCCTTCCCGACCGGCGACGGCAGGCTCGCCGAGGTCGAGGTCGTCGTCGACCGCATGAGCGTGCCCTACCCTGTCGGGCGCCACCATCGACTTCGCGGACACGATCGAGAAGCAGGGGCTTCACGATCGACAACCCGAACGCGGTGGGCACCTGCGCCTGCGGCGAGTCCTTCCACTGAGCGGCTCGCCGCCCGCCGCCACCCGCATCCCCGTCAACCCGCACCCGTTGTCGCAAGGGAGACCACGTGCGTCGCGCATCTCGTCCTGACCGCCCTGGTCCTGTCCACCGTCCTCGCCCTGACGGGATGCTCCGGAGACTCGAAGTCTCAGGCCTCGGCGACGCCGACCGCCCCGGCGCGCCTCGACTGCTCGGGAGTCTGACCATTGACACCGACTCGGCCGCGCTGCCGCAGGTCGGCGGCGACGCCGCGGCCCCTCGCTGACCTGGAGCGGCCAGGGGGCGCCCGCGAACCTGACCGTCAAGACCCTCACCGCGGGCCAGGGCGCCGAGGTGACGCCCGCGAGTTATGTCGTGTCCAACTACGCGGGCTGGCGGTGGGGGAGCAGACGGTCTTCGACTCCTCCTACGCCCGGGGGAGCCGCTGACGCTTGCGGCCGCCGACTTCATCGACGGCTGGCGCTGCGGCCTGATCGGGCACCACGTGGGCGACCGGCTCGTCATGGCCATCCCGTCCGAGCTCGCCTACGGGGACAATCCGAGCAACGGGGCCCCGGCGGGTCCCGCTCGTCTTCGTCATGGACAGTGGACGTGCCCACCACCGCCGGGCGCCACCATGGAGGGGGAGGCCGATGTGGCGGCCCTGGGCGTGACGGTCTCCGGCGAACTGGGCGCCCCCGCCACGGTCTCGGTGAACCCGGGCACGGCGGAGCCCACCGAGACCAAGATCGTCGTCCTGGCCCGGGGGCGCGGGCAGCCGATCACGGCCCAGGACACCGTGGGCGCCAATATCGCCAGGACCACCTGGGACAATTCCGTCTTTCGAGTCCACCTGGGACATCGGCGCGCCCAGCCGGATCACCGTGTCGGCGGCCCCGATCTGACCGGCCTCGTCGGGGTCCCGGTGGGCTCTCGCGTGGTGATGGTCCAGGCCGCCGGGAACCGACGCCAACGGCACCGTCGTCCCCGCCCGCGCCTACGTCATAGACATCGACGCCAAAGCTGCGCTGAGCTCGGGCCTCCCGCCCGGCCCGGCCCGACCGCGGGTGCGGGCAGCGCCAGGGCGCCGGCGGTTCGGCGTCAGCGGACGATGAGCCCCGGGGTTCGCGAGGCCGCCGCGGCCAGGCGCTCGCCCGGCGTCCCGCTGATTGGCGATGTTCCAGATGGCCTTGACGTAGTCGCCCTTGACATTGAGGTAGTCGAGGTAGAAGGCGTGCTCCCACATGTCGACCTGGAACAGCGGGATGGTGCCCACGGGCACATTGCCCTGCTGGTCGAACATCTGGAAGGTCACGAGGCGCCCGGAGACGGAGTCGTGGGCCAGGACGGCCCAGCCGGAGCCCTGGATGCCCAGCGCGGCCGCGGTGAACTGCGCCTGAAGGCGTCGAAGGAGCCGAAGGAGTCCTTGATGGCCTCGGCGAGATCGCCCTCGGGCTCGCCGCCGCCGTTCGGGGACAGGTTCTTCCAGAAGATCGAGTGGTTGATGTGCCCGCCGAGGTTGAAGGCGAGGTTCTTCTCGTGGAGGTTGATGGCGGCGTGGTCGCCCGGCCTCGCGGGCGGCCTGCAGCTTCTCCAGGGCGGCGTTGGCGCCGGTGACGTAGGCGGCGTGGTGGCGGTCGTGGTGGAGCTCCATGATGCGCCCGGGAGATGTGGGGCTCGAGCGCGGCGTAGTCGTAGGGGAGCTCGGGGAGCGTGTACACGGACATGTGGCTGCCTTTCGTGAGGGAGGCGGCCGCCTGCGACGGCCGCGATGTCCCGGCAATAGGTTAGGGACTGAAGTCCCGGTCGCGATTGATCCTAGGTGCTCATCGGTGGAACCGGAACCGTGACACCGTGCGATTACACTGACCGCAGAACCGCGCTCTGCCGCCCGCCCGCTCGCACCGGAGGATCCATGACCGACCAGCCCGATGACGACGACTACCTCCAGCTCCTCGTCTTCTCCGACGACGCCTCCGTGCGCGAGGAGGTCAAGACCGGCGTCGGACGCCGCCCCGCCAGGGCCTGCCCCTGGTGACCTGGACCGACGCCGCCACCGCCGAGGGCGTGCGCCTGGCCATCAGGACCGCGAGGCCGAGGGCAAGCCGCCCTTCGACGCCCTGGTCCTGGACGCCGAGGCCAAGAAGCTCGGCGGCATGGGCCTGGCCCACGAGCTCTACATCGAGCTCGACGCGCGCCCGCCGGTGGTCCTGCTCACCGCCCGCCCCCAGGACGACTGGCTGGCCGCCTGGGCCAGGGCCGAGGCCGTCGTGCCCCGCCCGCTCGACCCGCTGGCCCTCCAGGAGGGAGTGGCGAGGGCCCTGACCGCCCGGCCGGGGACCGTCGTCCCGGCCGGGCTGAGCCGACCCGTCGCGCTCGCCGCGCGGGACCGTCAGGGGCCGACGGCGGCGCCGTCATCGGCCGGAGGGCTCGCGCTCGCCGCGGGCGGCCGTCAGGGGCGGCCGTCGTCCGCGCTCGGGCCCGTATCATCCGCGGTCTGGATCCGCATGTCCGCGGCCCGGATCCGCGGTCCGGCCCGCATAGTCCGCGGTCCGCCCCCGGCTCGCCGTCGTGGTCAGCCGACGGCGTCGATAATGCGCCGGTGGCGCGCCGCGGCGCCCACGGGCCAGCTCAGGCGCTCCAGCACGCGGGCGGCGCCCTCCTTGCCCGCCGTCGACCTCGACGATCCGGGCGCCCGCGTCCAGCGTCCCAGTCCGCCAGCAGGAGCGTCTCCTCCACGCCGGCGGCCGCCCCCACCCGCGACGGCGGGGCGACGACCTCGGCGGTCGCCCGCAGCGCCCTCACGGCCGGGCGCGGGTCCGCCCCGGGCGGCGTGATCGCGGAGCCGGCCAGACGTCCCCCAGCGCACGGCCACGAGCTCCCAGCCGCCGCCGGGCGGCGTCGGGCCGCGATCAGGTGCGGGCAGGCCAGCAGCGGACGGGCCTTCTCCGCCCGGCAGGCGGCCAGGAGCAGGGACCGCAGCCGCGCCGTCCACATCCCCGCCTCCTCGAAGCGCTCGGCGGCGGCGAGGGCGGAGATGCGCTCCAGCAGCGGGAGCGCCACGAGGTCCACCCGCCCCCGACAGGGCGAGCCGGACCGCCTCGGCGCCGGTGGGGGCTTCGGCCGCGGCATCGCCGTCGGGGACTCCGGCCGCGCGTCGCCGTCGGAGATCCCGGGCAGTTGCGCCCGGTGACGGCGCCCTGCGAAGCCCGGCGTCACCGAGCCCCGCGGTCGCGGCGTCGCCGTCGGGGATCCCGGCGCCGTCGGGCCCCGCGGTCCGGGACGCCCGGGCCGTCCCAGGGGTGCAGTCCCGAGCGCGGACTCCACCGCCCGCCGGGCCTGGGCGAGGGCGCGCGCGAGGGGAAGGGGCCGACTGGCGCCGTCGGCCTGCGCCACGAGTCAGCGACGGTCGTGGCCGCCAGGCGCGGCCGGGGGCCGCCCACCGGGCGCAGCCAGGGCCGGCTGCGCGGGGAGCGCGAGCGGCGGTTGACCGGGGGATCGAGTTCGGCGATCAGGCGCAGCTCGCGCACCCGAGCCTCGATCTCGGTGGGGGTGGGGATCGCCCGCACCTGCACGGTCGTGTCAAGCATATTCGCTGTTCGTGAACGCTTCTCCGCGGCCGTGAGTAGGGAGCGGACCCGCCTGCGCAGGTCGACGGCGCTGCCGACGTAGAGGACCTGGCCGGCGGCGGAGAGGAACTGGTAGACGCCCGGGGAGGAGGGCAGACCGTCGGCCAGGCGGCTCTTGGCCCGGCGCCGCGCGGGGACGGGGTCGGCGGCGGTGGCCAGGTCCTCCAGGTGCGTGACCCCCAGCGGCGCCAGGACCTCCAGGGCCGCGTGCAGGACGTCGACGGTGGCGCGGGCGTCGCCCAGGGCCCGGTGGGACGGGGCGGATGGGCGAGCCCACGAGGGCGGCGAGCGTCCCCAGCGCGGTCGGGCACCTCCGCGCGGCTCCAGGCCCGCCGCGCCAGGCCCAGCGTGTCGAGGACCGTCGGCTCGCTCCCAGCCCAGCCCGAGCGCCCGCGCGGCGCCGCGCAGGTGGCCGACGTCGAAGCGCGCGTTGTGGGCCACGAGCACGGTGGACTCCCCGTCCAGGCGGGCCCAGGCGAGGAAGGCGGACAGGGGCCTCGCCCACCGGCGGGGCGCCGAGCGACCATGGCGTTGGTGATGCCGGTGAGGACGGTGATCTGGGCGGGTATGGCGCGGCCCGGGTTCACCAGGGTCGACATTTCGGACTCGACGGCGCCGCCGCGCACCCGCACCGCCCCGATCTCCGTAATGGCGTCGGCGCCGGGCGGCCCGCCGGTGGTCTCAGGTCGACGACGACGAAGACGACCTCGCTCAGGGGCGTGCCCATCTGGGCGAAGGAGGCCTGCACCCCAGGTCCGGGCGGCGAAGGTGCGGGCGAGACCACGTGGAAGGTTAGACTCGACGGGCGACGTTTCCAGCGCCCTCCCGCCGCCGCCCCTGGTCGGCGGGGCCGCCCCCGATAAGAGCGCACAGAGCACAGGGAGGTCCCGTGGGATACCGAGGTATCAAGGCGGCTGTCGGCCCCGCGATGGAGATGCTCTACCAGCCCTGGATCCGGGGCGAGGAGAACATCCCCGACTCGGGGGCGGCGATCCTCGCCTCGAACCACCTGGCCGTCATCGACTCCTTCTTCCTGCCGCTGCTCATCGACCGCGAGGTCGCCTTCATCGGCAAGTCCGACTACTTCACGGGCAGGGGATCAAGGGCTGGGCCGTCAAGCGCTTCATGACCACCGTCGGCACGATCCCCGTGGACCGCTCGGGCGGGAAGGGCCTCCCAGGCGGCCCTGCAGGCCGGCATCGACCGGCTGCGCGCCGGGGAGCTGTTCGGCATCTACCCCGAGGGCACGCGCAGCCCCGACGGGCGCCTCTACCGGGGCAAGACGGGCGTGGCCCGCATCGCCCTGGCCACCGGCGCGCCCGTGATCCCGGTGGCCGCGATCGGCTCGAACCTGGCCCAGCCGATCGGCCAGGCCCCTGCCCTCGACCCGCCACCGCGTGGGCATCGTCGTCGGCGCCCCTGGACTTCTCCCGCCACAGGGGCCTGGAGAACGACCGCTTCGTCCTGCGCTCGATCACCGACGAGATCATGTACTCCCTCATGGCCCTGTCCGGCCAGGGGAGTACGTCGACCCTGTACGCCGCGGACGTGAAGAAGGCCGTGGACGCGGAGAAGAAGTCCGTCGACGAGGTCGTCGCGCAGATGCTCGCCGACCAGGCCGCCAGCGCCCGGCCGCCGCGCCCGTGGAGGCTCCGGCGGCCGTCCCGCGCCCGACGTCGAGGTCCCGGTTCCGCCCGAGCCGGAGGAGGCCGAGGCGGGGGATGACGGGCGCAGGGGCCGAGGCGGAGGATGCCGAGTCCGCCGAGTCCGCCGACGGCGGGCGCCCTTCCGAGGAGATCGAAGAGGGCGTGGACTGAGCCCCCGGCGTCCGGCGGAGGACTCCGCGAGATCGCCGGGTAACCCGCGAACACGCCGGGTAACCGCCGAGCACGTCATAACCCGCGAGAACGTCTGCTGAGGGTACGTGCTCGCGGGTTAGTGACGATCTCGCGCACGAAGTGACGTGCTCGCGGACCGGGCGGCGTTCCCGCGGGTCCCGTTCGGCCGTCGGAGCGCCCCTCGCGGTCGTCGTCCGACCCGTGGCCGCCCTCCCCGGGGGCACGGCGGCGCCGTTTGTCCAAATCTGTTGCAAAGGCCCGGATCGCGCCGAAGCGCCGAAAGAGAATCGTTGATATTCCGCGCTTTCATCCGCGGCCGATCCCGCCGCGGAGGCCCTTTGCAACAGATTCGGACACGACCCCGCCACGGCCCGCCCCAGGAGTCCCCACCCGCCCCACTACGACCGCGCCCCGCAGCGGTGAACCCGAACGAGTGGCGGCAATCGACGCCGGTGGGGCCCGTGACTCGCCGCCCTGTACGCCGTCAACGTCGTCACACCGCCGCGCTGGCGGGCTTCGATCTCCTACGTGGTGACCATGGGGTCTCTTCACCCACCGCTGAGTCGGGAGGCGCGAGCCCAGCGGCCCCTGCTGCCCCTTCAACCGACGAGCACTGAGCCCAGTACGCCGCCTGGGTCCTGGGGCAGGTCGTGGTGCGGGTCGCTGGCCCTCAACGCCGGGCGGCGCTGGCGCCCAGACTGCGTCGCCGCCAGCCGCTGTGGCGCGGTGCACATCGGCTGGGTTCGCCCGCGCCGAGCACCCTGGCGCGAGGCGGCCCTCGAGTATGCCTCGAGCGGGAGATCAAGCGCTCTCCGTCTCAACCTGCCCATCCACTGCGGCTACGCCGCCGGTACGTCGCGGCCGCCCGTGGCTGCTGGCCGGGCTAGCTGAACCGGCGCGCCGCCGGGCGCGTGGAGGTCCCTCAGCAGGGACGAGCTGCTCCGGTCCCTGAAGGGGTGACGGCGGCCAGCGCCTCGGGCCTCAGGAGCCCCGGTGCGCGGCCAGCAGCCGGGCCGAGGCCCGTGACCCCGACTCGCAGGGGCCCGGCGAGCTCGGCGCTGATCCGGGCCAGGACGTCGTGCGGGTAGTCCGCGGGAGGATCTGCGCGGGCAGGGCCGGCAGCTGCCCCACACGTAGGTGGCGCTGCTGAGCATGTCGTGAGCGCTCACCACCCGGGCCAGGAGGGCGGGGCGCGAGTCGTCCGAGGCGTCCAGGTCGCGCCAGCGGTCCTTGACGTCCTCCAGGTGCGCGGCCAGGCGGCGGATCTTCTGCGCCGCCTCGTCCAGCGGCCAGGCGCGCGCGGCGAGGTCCCGCGCGGCGGCGAGGTCGACGTCGAGGCGCCCCGCGGAGCATCCGGCGCACTCGGCCCAGCCGCCCGGCGGGCGCATGCCCAACAGGACGCCGGGGCGGGGCGAGGCCCAGCCGTCGGCGAACGCGGCCGCGCGCAGGGCGTCGCGCTCGGAGCGCCGGGTCTCGGGGATGTCGTAGATGACGATGTGGAAGCGGCCCTCCCAGTCGGGCCGACTGATGAATCTCTGCTCGATGGTTCGGTAGCGCCTCAGGAACGTGCCGTTCAGGGCGTAGGCGGTCTGCCTGCCGCGGCGGTGGGAGACGAGTCGGCCGTCGGCCACCGCGCGGGCGAGGTAGGAGCGCGCGCCCGAGGCGCTCATGTTCAGCGCGCCGAAGACCTCGACCAGGTAGGAGCCGGGCAGCTCCTCGACCTCGCACAGCCCGTACAGGAAGGCGAGGGTGCAGCGGCCGACGGCGGAGGGGCGGGAAGCGTGTGCCATGCCCTCATCCTGCGCCCGTCGCGCCCGGATGAGGGGCGGATGCGGGATTGGCGGACGTGGCGGGCGCGAGGGCGGCGCGGCTCCGGTGGACACGGGGCGCGGCGCCGCACTACCGTTGAGTCTCATCCTGATCACGAAACGTGAAGAAAGCGAGCACTGATGACGCAGCGGAAGAAGCCCGGCCGTCTCCCCGCCCCGGCGGATCCCGCCCGCCCCTGAGCCGGGCCGAGGCCTGGCGCGAGGTGGGGCTCGCCGTCGCGGTGCTCTGGGCCGTGCTCGGCGGGGCCTGCTTTCTTCACGGGAGCCCAGTGGGTCTACGACTCGTGGGGCACGAGCCTGAACGCGACCCCTCATCATCGACGTCATCTTCCTGGCGGGCGTGCTCGTCGTCATCGGCTTCGTGTGGTGGCGCCAGCGCCTGCACGGCGAGGGCCTGCGCGAACTCGGATGGGGTCGCCCCACCCGCGGGGCGGCGGTGGCCGTCGCCGTCGTCTACGGGCTGGCGTGGGTGGCGATGAGCTACGCGCGCGGCGGGAATCCCTCGCCTGGTCGTGGCAGCGCCCGATTATGATGGGCGTCGGCGTGATCCTCGCCTTCGGGGAGGAGATCGCGGTCCGCGGCCTCATCCTGGACCGGCTCGAGCGCTGCGGCACGGGCCGCCTCGTCCAGATCGTGACCACCGGGGGCCGTCATGGGCGTCTACCACGGCGTCGTCGGCCACCACGTCTGGCCCTCGTACATGATCTCCAGTTTCGTCCTGTTCGGACTGCTCTCGGCCCTCTACATGTACGGCAGGAGGAGCCTGACCCGCCGCTCATCGCGCACGCCATGACCCACTTCCTGGGCGACCCGACCCTCATGCGGGGCATCCTCTACGGCGTCGCCCTCACGGGATGAGGGGCGCTCGGCGGGGTCTGCTCACCGGGTGAGCATCCTTCTTTCTCGTCGCGACGGTAGCCTGCAGTGCGTCCATGTCGATCGATGCAGTCGCGCCTCTGCGGGACATCAAGAACCGTCTATCGGAGGTCGTGGGCCAGGTTGAGCGTGAGCACAGCCGAGTCACGATCACAAAAGCACGGTCGTCCGGCCGCCGTCGTCATCTCCGCCGACGATCTTGCCTCTCTGGAGGAAACCCTTGACATTCTCAGCAGTTCCGCGCTGGTGGACAAGATCCGCGCGGGCCTGGACGACATCGCCGCCGGACGCGTGGAGAGCCCCTAGCAAGGAAGAGCTCCTCCGGTCCCTAAGAGGATGAGAAGATCATGGCGTACGCCGTTGTCTTCGCGGCGACTGCAAGGCGAGATCTCACAGCGCTGCCGGAGAAGGTCGCTGCCGCGGCAGTCGAGTTCATCTACGGTTCACTGCTCGACAACCCCTACCGGGTGGGTGAGGCCTCTACGCTCGAGTTTGTAGGATTCCACAGTGCTCGGCGCGGCGACTACCGGTCGTTCACGCATCGACGACGATGCCGATCAGATCTTGGTCGTGGTCGTTGACCATCGTCGTCGCGTCTACCGCAGGTTGCCGGTCCCCCAGCCGTGCGACCGTCCCGCTAGGATGGCCCCTGTCATCCTCGCAGCCACCGAAAAGGCCAACGATGTCAATTCGTCGCGTCGCCCTGCTCTCACCGCGGGCGGCTTCGCCCTCTGCCCTGTCCGCCGCCGTCGGCGACCTCATCGAGCGCTACACCGAGGTCGCCCCCGACGTCGAGATCATCGCCTACCAGTACGGCTACCACGGCCTGCTCACCGGCAACTACGTCGTCGTCGACGAGGAGGGCCGCAAGAACGCGGGCATCCTGCGCGACTTCGGCGGCTCCCCGATCGGCAACTCCCGCGTCAAGCTCACCAACGCCAAGAACCTCGTCGAGCGCGGCCTGGTCGCCGAGGGCGTCAACCCCTGGAGTTCGCCGCCGAGCAGCTGCGCAAGGACGGCGTCGACGTCCTGCACACCATCGGCGGCGACGACACCAACACCACCGCCGCGGACCTGGCTGCCTACCTCCACGAGCACGACTACGAGCTCACCGTCGTCGGCCTGCCCAAGACCATCGACAACGACATCATCCCGATCCGCCAGTCCCTGGGCGCCTGGACCGCCGCCGAGCAGGGCGCCGGCTTCGCCTTCAACGTCATCGGCGAGCACCGCTCCAACCCGCGCATGCTCATCGTCCACGAGTGCATGGGCCGCAACTGCGGCTACCTCACCGCCGAGACCGCCCGCCGCTACCACGAGCTGCTCCAGGCCAAGCAGTGGGCGCCCTCGCTGGGGCTCACCCGCGAGCGCTGGGACGTCCACGCCGTCTTCCTGCCCGAGATGAAGCTGGACCTGGCGGCCGAGGCCGAGCGCCTCAAGGCCCTGATGGACGAGCAGGGCAACGTCAACATCTTCCTGTCCGAGGGCGCCGGCGTCCCCGAGATCATCGCCGAGCTGGAGGCGGCCGGCCAGGAGGTCCAGCGCGACCCCTTCGGCCACGTCAAGCTCGACACCATCAACCCCGGCCAGTGGTTCGCCAGCAGTTCGCCGAGCTGATCGGCGCCGAGAAGGTCAGTGGTCCAGAAGTCGGGCTACTACTGCGCGCCTCCGCGCCAACGCCGAGGACCTGGCCCTCATCAAGAAGATGTGCGACCTGGCCGTCGAGTGCGCCCTGCGCGGCGAGTCCGGGGTCATCGGCAACGACGAGGAGAACGACGACGAGCTGTGCGCCATCGCCTTCCCGCGGATCGCCGGGCGGCAAGCCCTTCGACATCACCCGATCCTGGTTCACCGCCCCTCATGGACGAGCTCGGCCAGAAGGTCGAGCCCGCCGAGACCGCGCCCGAGCACTGAGCCCGGCTGCGACCGGCTGAGTCGGCCGGGACCGGGCAGGCCTGCCCCTGCCGGGCCGCCGCAGACTCGGCCTGCCGCTGCCGCAGCCCGGCTGCTGCCTGCCGCGCCCCGGCCCCCGCGTTCCGCCCTGTTGGCGGGGTGCGGGGGCCGGCGCGCGACCGTATGATGCCAGCGTGATGAACGAGCTCGACCTGCCCAGGATCCCCGCCGGCTGGCGCGCGCCCGGCCTCCCAGCAGCCCGTCTGCCCGGACGCGGCCGAGCTGGCCGCCGTGACCGCGGACCTGCGCGGCCGGCCCCGCTCGTCTTCGCCGGCGAGGTCGACTCCCTGCGCGCCCAGATGGCCGCCGCCAGCCGGGGGCGGGCCTTCGTCCTCATGGGCGGGGACTGCGCGGAGACCTTCCGCGAGAACACGGCCAACCACATCCGCCTCAAGCTCCAGACGATTCTGCAGATGGCCGCGGTCCTGACCTACGGCGCCTCCACGCCCGTGGTCAAGATCGGCCGCATGGCCGGCCAGTACGCCAAAGCCGCGCAGCCGCGCCGACGAGACCCGCGACGGGGTGACCCTGCCTCTACCGCGGCGACTCCGTCAACGACCACGCCTTCACGCCCCGGCCCGCACCCCGACCCCCGGCGCATGCTCGACGCCTACCTGCGCGCCGGCACCACCTCAACCTCATCCGCTCCTTCACCATGGGCGGTTACGCCGACCTGCGCGAGGTCCACTCCTGGAACCGCGGCTTCACCCGCGAACCCGGCCTACAAGCGCTTCGAGGCCTTCGCCGAGGAGATCGACCGGGCCATGCGCTTCATGGAGGCCGCCGGCGTCGACTTCGACGCCCTGCGCCAGGTCGACTTCTACTCCGCCCACGAGGCCCTGCTCCTGGAGTACGAGGACGCCATGATCCGGGTGGACTCCCGCTCCGGGCGCCTGTGCGACACCTCCGCCCACCTGCTGTGGGTGGGCGAGCGCACCCACGGCCCGCAGGACGCGCACGTGACCCTCCTGACCGGCGTGCACAACCCGGTGGGCGTCAAGATCGGCCCGGACACGGCCCCGGACGACGTCGTCGCCCTCATCGACCGGCTCAACCCGACCGGCGAGGCGGGCCAGCTCAGCCCTCATCACCCGCATGGGCGCCGACCGCCTGCGCGAGGCCCTGCCGCCGCTGGTGGAGGCGGTGCGCGCCGACGGCCGCCCCGTCACCTGGATCACCGACCCCATGCACGGCAACACCATCACCGCCGACAACGGCTACAAGACCCGCCGCTTCGAGGCGATCATGGAGGAGGTCCGGGCCTTCTTCGAGGTCCACCGCGCGCTGGGCACGGTGCCCGGCGGCATCCACGTCGAGCTGACGGGCGACGACGTCACCGAGGTCCTGGGCGGCGGCGAGCACATCGACGAAGCGGGCCTGGCCGAGCGCTACGAGACGCTGGTGGATCCGCGCCTGAACCACCAGCAGTCCCTGGGAGATGGCCTTCGAGCTGGCCGAGATGCTCAAGGTCTCGAGCCCTGCCCGCGGGCGTCCGACGGCAGCAGCGCTGGCCCCGGCCCCGCCGCGGCCGGCCGGGCCCGACTCGCCCGCCGCGGGCCCCGATAGCATGGGCGCATGGTCTGCCCTCCTGCTCCGCCCTGGTCGAGAGCTGCCCGGCCTGCCGCACGCCGAGCGCGTCCGCCTCGTGCGCACCGCCCGCGAGCACGACGGCGAGGCGGGCCTGGCGCCCCTGCTCGACGAGCTGACCGCCGCCTCCGCCTCACCACGCCGGGCTCGTCGTCGACGCCGCCCGCGCCATCGGGGACACCGCCCGACTCAAGGCCTGACCCGCCACCCCGGCGCCGTCGTGCGCATCCGCGCCCTCGCCGCGCTGCCCTGGACGCCCAGAGCCCCGACGAGCTGGCCGCCGCCTACCTGGACATGCCGCTTCAGGAGCGGCGCCGCCTGGAGGCCAGGCTCGGCCGCGCCCACCGCACCGACCTCATCGACGCGCTCCTGGACCTGCCCCTGTCCGACGCCGACCGGGCCCGGCTCCTGCCGCGGGCGGGCCGGGAGCGGATCGAGGCCCTCCTGCCGGACCTGGCCGACCTGCTGCCCTCGGTGGCGGCCCTGGCCCAGCGCCGCCCTGACGCACTCCCTGGACGCGCTTCAGTCGCGCCTGGCCGGACGCGCCCCGGCCGCCAGGGACGAGGCCTGGGCCTGGGCGCGCCGGGCCTGCCTCCTGGCGGAGAACCGCTCCGAGCGGCTCCTGGGCCTGCTGGCGGAAGCCGGCCCCAGCCACGGTCATCCCGCGCCCTGGAGCCGCGCCTGGGCCCTGCTCATGGGCCGCGACCCGCGCCGTGACCGACCTGCTGCGCACCTGCCCGTGGCCCTGCGGGCCTGCGCCCCGGGTGGGGCGCCCGCCCCGCTTCATCCGCGGCCTGCGCCGTCGGATCGCCGCACTGGCGGACGAGCAGGTCGGGAGCCCTGGCCCGCAGCTGGAGCGCCGCCAAGAACGAGCACCTCCTGATCGCGCTGCTGGACGCCCTGCCGCCCGCCCGGCGCGCCGGGACCCTGGCCGCCGCGCTCACGGGCGTGCGCACCCGCACGCGCGTGTGGTCCGCGCCGGCCCTGGAGGTCATGCCCACGCCGATGCGCCAGGCCGAGGCCGAGCGCATGGCCGCCCTGCCCGACGCCGAGCGCCGCTGCGCCGGCTCGAGCTGGCCGCCTTCATGGCCCCGGAGCGCGCCCGCGAGGCGGCGAGCCCGCGCCTGCACGCCCTGGACGCCGAGGGACGCGGCGCGGCCTGGAGGGCCCTCATCGGCTCGGCCGCCCGGGCCCGGGACGCCGCGCGGCTGCGCTCGGTGCTCGAGCGGCTGGCGGAGCTGGGCAACGAGCAGGACCCGGTGCGCGCCGCCGCGGCGAGGCGCTGTCCGCCGTCCCCGTCCCCCTGCTGGCGCGGGCCGGGACGGATGAGCTGGAGGGCTTCGCCCGGGCCGCCATGGAGGCCCGGGACACCTCCGTGAGCACGCTCGTCCCGCTCCACTCGACCGCCTGGCGCCTGCTCGTCCACGCCGCCGCCACCGGCCTGCCCACGCGGGGCGCCTGCGCCATGCTGGAGCTGATCACCGACCAGGACAATGTGATCCGCGTCCCCTTCCGGCTGAGCCTCGCCCCCTGACGCCGCCGCTGAGCTCGTCACCGCCCTGGAGCCGGTCATGCGGCGGGCGGCCCGCCGCCACCGCTTCGCCCTGGTCTTCGGGCTGTGGGACGCGCTGGGCCGCAGGGCCTGGCGCGACGAGACGCTGCTGTCCCTCATCCGCCAGGCCCTCGACGCCCCCGAGGGCCACGTCCCGCCAGCGCGCCGCCGCGGCGCTCGTCGCGGACCCCTCCACCCGCGCCCGGCGGGTCGGCGAGCTCCTCGGGCGCGACGAGACCTTCGCGATCAACGGGTCGGTCCAGTGGGCCTGTGCCGCAGCCGCCAGGACCTGGTGGGGGTCTCTCCCGCCGCAAGGCCCTCAAGGGCCGCTTCTGGACGGGGCGGCGGGCGTTCGTGCCCGTCGACCTGCCCGGACCCTTCAGCCTGTGGGCGCCCGAGCACCTGCGCGCCTACGCCGACGCCCTGATCCGGGCCCCTGGACGACGCCGTCACCACCGACTGGGACCGGCGGCGCATCGCGGGCGCCCTCGCCGCACTGCCCACCACCCGCCCCGGAGGACCTCGGCCCGCTCCTGCGCTCCGACTCGTCCAGGTCGTCGAGGGCGTCCTGGCGGCCCTGCCGGCCCTGGACGACGCCGAGGCGGCGCTGGGCCTGCTGCTCGACCACGCCGGGACGGACCGCGCCGGGGTCGCCATGTTCGCGGCCTCGCGCTGCGCCGACCGCGTGCGGCCCGAGCGCGCCGTCGAGCTCCTCGCGCCCGTCACGGCCCCGCCCGCCAAGGTGACCTCCTGCAGGAGGCCGTGCGCATCCTCGGGCGGATGCGCACGCCGCAGAGCCTGGCGCTGCTCGTGCGCCTGGGCCTGGATCCCCACCACCCACCGCGACGTGCGCACGGCGGTGGGCCGCGCCCTGCTCGCCCACCTCGACGAGCCCGAGGCCTGGGAGGTCCTGCGCGCCCTGGCGAGCGGGGAGGGCGCGATGCGGCCCTGTCCCTGGCGGCGACGAGCCCGCGGCAGATGGCCGTGCGCCACCGCGCCGCCTACGCCGAGGTCCTCCTGACCGCGCCGCGCGAACCCGAGACCCTCGCGGCCCTGGGCCAGTGGTGCCAGGAGATCCCCGACCTGACCCGGCGACTGGCCCCCACGATCCTGGACGGCCAGAGGGTGCCGGCGCAGGTCGCCGTCGCGGCCGTCGTCGCCCACGCCGAGCGGGCCGCCGACTGGGGCCCCCACCTCGCGCTCGTGCGCAGCCTGAAGGAGCGCGCGACCTCGCCGGACGAGCCCTGACGCCGGGGCCCAGGAGGACCCTGCCGCACCTGCGCCGCCTGGAGGAGCTGGTCGCGGGGCTCATCCCCGGCCGGGCGGCGGCGCTGACCTGGCACCGCGAGCACCTGGAGGCCTCGCCGAGGCCCTGTCCGATTCCCCGTGGACCGCCGGGCTCGCCCGGCGGGCGCGCCTGGCGGCCCTGGACTGGGCCGATGCCGCCGACGGCCTGGCGGCCCTGGCGGACGGGGCTGCGGGGCGGATGACGGCCTCCTGGCGGATCTGCTCGACGACGCCGGCGCCGCCCTGGCCCCTGGCCCGCAGCGAGCGCCTGCTGCCCGACGACGGCCCGGACCCCGGGAGCGGTCGACGCCCTCCCTGTCGAACCCCGTCCGGCCGCCGGCGTCCTGGCCCCTGGCCCTGACGCGGGACGGGGAGAGGCCGCGGGCTGGCCGCGGGCCTGGCGCGAGCGCCTGCGCGCCCTCAGGCGCAGCCCGGTCCCGCTCGTCGCCGAGCGCGCCAGGCGGGTCAGCACGGTCGAGGGCTGAGGGCGGGCGAGGCCAGCGCCGGGGGTGTCCAGTGGCCGGGCGGGCCGGCGCCGCAGTCCGCGAGATCGCCGGGTAACCCGCGAGCACGTCTGCTAGAGTACGTGCTCGCGGGTCAAGTGACGATCTCGCAGGCCGGGCGGCCTCCCGCAGGGCCTCGTCCGGTCGTCAGGGCGCCCGTCGTGGTCGCCATCAGACCCGCGGCCGCCCTCCCGGAGGGTCGGCGGCGGCGCAGGGTCGTCCAAATCTGTTGCAAAGGTCCCGATCGAGCCGGAGCCGAGAGAAACGTTGATATTCGCGCTTTCATCCACGGCCGATCCCGCCGCGGGGCGCCTTTTGCAACAGATTCGGACATGTCCCGCCCGGACCGCCCCAGAGCCCCACCCGCACCACACGCCAGGGGTTCGCCCCGGGACTCGCCGGAACCGGCCGTCCCGCCGGCGTCGCCCGCGCCCACGCAGGGGCTCGTCCCGGGACGCGCCGGAACCGGGGTTCGGGTGGAGTAAGTCGTCCGGGACGGGTTCGTCGGGCGCCCGCCACCGTGGCGAACGCGCAGGTTTCCAGTCGAACGCGCGGCCGGGATGCGCGTTCGACTGGAAACCTCGCGTTCGCGGCCTGGGGCTCGCGATCCGGGCGGAGGATGCAGGGGATCGGGCCGCGGGGTCGAAGGCGCGAGCCCGCCCGCCCGCGCCCGGCGGCGCTCACGACGCGGAGGGTGACCGTCGATCCCCTGCGCACGCTGGTGCCCGCCGCCGGGTCGGTGGACAGCGACGAGATGAAGGGGATGCCGAAGACGTGCTCGATCTTGACCACCAGGCCCGCGGCCTCCAGCGCGGCGACGGCCTCGTCCTGCTTCATGGAGCTCACGTCCGGCACCGTGACCATCTCCGAGCCCTTGGAGACGACGATGCTGACGGAGTCGCCGTAGAAGTGCCCGGAGGCCCCGGCCGCCGGGTCGGAGGAGATGACCTTGCCGCTCTCGACGCTGTCGGAGTAGTCCTCCGTGGTGGTGCCCAGGACCAGGCCGGCCTTCTGCAGCGCGGTGGTCGCGTCCGCCACGGTCATGCCCTTGACGTCGGGCACCGTGGCGGGGCGGCGCCCCTTGGAGACGACCAGGGCGACGGCGGAGGAGTGGTTGACGCTCTTCCCGGCCGCCGGGTCGGAGGAGATGACCTTGCCGCTCTCGACGGTGGGGGAGTAGTCGTTCGTCACGGCCCCCACGGTCAGGCCGGCGCCGGTGATGGCGGTGCGCGCCTCCTGCTCGGTGCGGCCCACGACGTCGGGCACCGTCTTCTGCTCCACGCCCCGGGAGATGACGGCGGTGACGGCCTGCCCGACCGGTATGGCCGTGCCGGTCGGGGGCTTGCAGGAGATGACCGAGCCCGAGACCACGGTGTCGGAGTAGGCGCGGGTCGGCGTGCCCCACACCAGGCCCGCCCGGGTGATGGCGGACTGCGCCTCCTCCTGGGTCCGGCCGACGATCTCCGGCACCGCCACCCGGCGTCCGGGGCCGCCCGTGCGGTACCACACGCCGGCCGCGACCGCGCCCAGCGCCACGAGCACCCCGGCGCCGATCAGGGTGCGCCTGCGGGCCAGAACGGTGCGGGCCGACTGGATGACCGTGGTCTTCTGGTCGTCGCCCGTGGCCTGGCGATCCATCGCCCGCGTCCTGGTGTCCGGGCCGATCGAGCCGATGGGCAGGGAGACGGTGCGCACGCCCGGGCTGGCCTGGCCCTGGTTCGCCTCCTCGCCGTCCCCGGGGGCGTCGGAGCGCACCGCCTGGCGGGCGGCCTCCGCATTGGCGGCGAGCACCTCAGGGTGCGCACGGACTCGGTGGCGCCGCCGCGCTTGGCGCTCAGCTCGGAGGGGTGAGCTCGGCGACGACCTCCCGCAGGCGGGCGAGGGCCGCGTCGGCGTCCTCCAGGCGCTCGTCCGCCTCGCGCCGGGTCATCTCGGCCACGAGCTCGTCGACCCTGGCGGGCAGGCTCGGGACGAGGGACGAGGGGGCGGGGACGTCCTCGTGGACGTTGCGGAAGGCGATCTGGACGGGGGAGTCGGCGCTGAAGGGCTGCTCCCCGGTGAGGGAGCTCGTAGAGGATGACGCCCACGGAGAAGACGTCGGCCCGCGGCGCGGAGTCGCCCGAGGTGATGAGCTCGGGGGCGAGGTAGGCGGCCGTGCCCATCACATTGCCCGTCGTCGTCTGGGCCACCTCCGTCACGGCCCGGGCGAGCCCGAAGTCGGCGACCTTGGCCACCGAGCCGTCGTCCGCAGCAGCACGTTCTCGGGCTTGATGTCCCGGTGGACCAGGCCCGCCCGGTGCGCGGCTCAGGGGCGCAGCACCTGCGCGGTCAGCCCCAGGGCCTCCTTGACGCTCAGCGGCCCCGCGGCGATGAGGTCGCGCAGGTTGGGGCCCTCGACGAGCTCCATGACGAGGTAGGCGACGCCGTCGATGCTGCCCTGGTCGTAGACGGCGACGACGCCGGGGTTGGACAGGCGCGCCGCGGCGCGGGCCTCGCGCCGGAAGCGGGCGACGAAGTCGGGGAGTCCGCCAGGTGCGGGTGCATCACCTTCAGGGCCACGCGCCGGTCCAGGCGCCGGTCCTGGGCGACGTACACCGTGGCCATGCCGCTGCGAGCAACCCGGTCGACGATCTCGTAGCGAGAGTCGACCAGCCGACCGAGGAGGGATCCGTGACCACGGGGCGAGTCTAAGGGGTGCGGGGGCCCGCCGCGATCACCCTGGGGACGGCTACCCGCCCGGGCGCGGCGCCCGCAGTCCGGCAGGCCGTCCCGGGCGGCCGCGGCCCGGACGGGCGGGTCGTGCCGCAGCCCTGGGCGGGCGGCCGCAGCCTGCGGCTGCAGCCTCCCGGCTGCGACCCGCCCGACCGGGTCGCGGCGCGCTCAGGCGCGGCGCTCGCACAGGAGCCGGGCGAGCTCGAGCAGGTCGGAGCGGGACTCGTCGGAGATCTCCGCCGGGCCGATGGGGTCGAGGGCGGCGACGGCGGCCCGCAGGTGCCCGGCGATCTGCTCCTCGTGCTCGGCGCGCGCCCCGCAGGCCTCGATGAGCCCGGCGGCCCGGGCGATGTCCGCCTCGGCCCGGGCGTCGTCCGCCTCCCCGGCGCGCGGGCGGCGAGCACGGAGCGCAGCAGGGCCCGGCCCTCCCCGTCCGCGCGCCGCCAGGCCAGGGGCCACCAGGACGGTGCGCTTGCCCTCGCGCAGGTCGTCCCCGACGGCTGCCGGTCAGCGCCGGGTCGCCGAAGACGCCGAGCTCGTCGTCGCGCAGCTGGAAGGCGATGCCCAGCTCCTCCCCGAAGACGGACAGGCGCTCGTGGAGCGGGTCGCCGAGCCGCCCCGGCCTGCAGGGCCCCGATGAGCAGGGGGTGCATGACGGAGTAGCGGGCGGACTTTGCGGCGCACGACCTCCAGGGCGGTCCGGTGCATGCGGCGGCCGGCCTCGCGGGGGTCCTCATCGGGGAGGGCGGGGCAGCTGCTGGCAGCGCACATCGAGGTACTGGCCGACGGCGACCTCCGCGGTCATGGCGTCGAGCCGCCCGCCCGGCGGCCGCGCGATCGGGGCTCAGGGCGGCCCGCGCCTGGGCCGCGGCCAGCTCCTCCCCGGCCGTGGACAGCAGGAGGTCCCCCAGCAGGATGGCCGCCGACGCGCCGAAGGCGCGGGCGTCGCCCAGCCAGGCGCGGTCGCGGTGGAGGGCCTGGAGGCGGCGGTGCGCGGCCGGCTGCCCGCGCCGCAGCGAGGCGTCGTCGATGACGTCGTCGTGCATGAGGGCGCTGGCCTGGTAGAGCTCCAGGGCGGCGCCGGTGCCCGCGACCAGCGCGGGAGTCCAGCATCGCGTCGCGCTCGGGGCCCTCAGGGCGAGGGCGGCGCCCAGGCCCGCCAGGGAGCGCCCGCGTGCGCTTGCCCCCGGCCAGGAGGGCGGCGGCCGCGTCGAAGAGCTCGTCCCCGGCGTCGCCCAGGTCGGCGGCGCGCTCGCGCCCGGTCGTGAGGATGCGGCTCAGGCGGGCGTTGACGCCCGCCTTGACCAGTGCGGAGGCGGCGCTGAGCGAGGACATGGGGCAGGGTACCGGCGCCCCGACCCCGCGGTGCGGCCCGTGGGGCGGCGGGACGGGAATAAGGGCTATAATCCCACGGTTGTCCGCTGCGTCGGTGGTGATGCGCTCCCGCGCGCGCCCCACCCGATACGCCCGCCCCGTGAAAGGAAATCCGTGGCTACTTCCACAGCTACGCGGAAGCGCGCCCAGCGTGCCGAGGACCTCGACGAGACCACCGAGGAGGTCGAGGACATCGATCTCGACGATCTCGACGACGAGGACGACCCCGACTCGGACGACGACGACGAGGACTTCTTCGACGACGACGAGGATGAGGACGACGACGAGGATGACCCCGACGATGAGGACGATGACGAGGAGGACCCCGACTCCGACGGCGATGAGGACGAGGAGGACGACGCCGGGGAGGACCCCGACGACGACGAGGGGCCCCGCGCCCGAGCTGCGCGACTACTACCTCGACGTGAACCTGGAGGAGGACGGCGACGGCACCAAGCGCCACCCCTTCAACAGCCCCGCCTCCCTCAAGGGGATCCGCCTGGCGCCCGGCGCCACCCTCTTCATCCGCTCGCGCACCGTCGTCGAGGGGCTCCAGCTCGCCGGCAACGGCACCCTGGAGGCCCCGATCACCCTGGCCTCCCTACGGGCACGGCCCCGTGCCGCGCTTCGTCATCCCCGATGAGGAGCAGCCCGTCGTCGCCCGCGAGTTCCTGACCCACAACGGCTTCATCTTCCGCGGCTGGGTCATCAAGGGCATCAAGATGGAGCCCTCGATCGCGGCGCTGACCGGCGAGCTGGAGCGCATGCGCCGCGAGGAGGCGGAGCGGGCCGCCGCCAGAAGGCCGGCAAGCGCTCCCGGGCCGCCTCAGGACGGCTCCTTCACCGTCTCGGACTCCGACGAGGGCGACGAGCCCGCGCAGAAGGTCGTCACCGCGGGCGCGACCGCCGACCCGGTCAGGGACTACCTCAAGCAGATCGGCAAGGTGGCCCTGCTCAACGCCGCCGAGGAGGTCGAGCTCGCCAAGCGCATCGAGGCGGGCATGTACGCCGAGCACCTGCTCGCCACCCAGGGCAACGACCTCAACGCGAAGTACCGGCGCGAGCTGCACTGGATCGCCCAGGACGGGCAGCGGGCCAAGAACCACCTGCTGGAGGCCAACCTGCGCCTGGTGGTGTCGCTGGCCAAGCGCTACACCGGCCGGGGCATGCTCTTCCTCGACCTCATCCAGGAGGGCAACCTGGGCCTGATCCGCGCGGTGGAGAAATTCGACTACACCAAGGGCTTCAAGTTCTCCACCTACGCCACCTGGTGGATCCGCCAGGCCATCACCCGCGCCATGGCCGACCAGGCCCGCACCATCCGCATCCCGGTGCACATGGTCGAGGTCATCAACAAGCTCGCCCGGGTCCAGCGCCAGATGCTCCAGGACCTGGGGCGCGAGCCCACCCCCGAGGAGCTGGCCGTCGAGCTGGACATGACCCCCGAGAAGGTCGTCGAGGTCCAGAAGTACGGCCGCGAGCCGATCTCCCTGCACACGCCGCTGGGCGAGGACGGGGACAGCGAGTTCGGCGACCTCATCGAGGACTCCGAGGCGGTCGTGCCCGCCGACGCCGTGAGCTTCACGCTCCTGCAGGAGCAGCTGCACGCCGTCCTGGACACCCTCTCGGAGCGGGAGGCCGGCGTGGTCTCCATGCGTTTCGGCCTGACCGACGGTCAGCCCAAGACGCTGGACGAGATCGGCAAGGTCTACGGCGTCACCCGCGAGCGCATCCGTCAGATCGAGTCCAAGACCATGTCCGCTGCGCCACCCCTCGCGCAGCCAGGTCCTGCGCGACTACCTGGACTGACCGACCGGACTCGCCGGACTGACCGGACTCGCCGGGCGGGCGGGGGCCGCCGCCGGCCCGCGCCTGCGACGGCGTCGGCCCCGCAACCGGAGGGGTTGCGGGGCCGACGCCGTCGCTGCTACCGTCGCGATTGTGACACGGGGTGCCGCATGGCTGAGAACACACCCGTCGAACCTGTCCAGCTAGTACTGACGAAGGGATGTCACATGCACTGGGAGGCGTCTATTCCGGCGGCGCTCGGGCGGTGCGGCGCCGCGCTCCGCTGGTGTCCTGCATCACCAACTCGGTGGCCGCCAATGTCACCGCCAACGTCCTCCTGGCCCTGGGCGCGGCGCCCGCCATGGTGGACATCACGGGGAGGCGGGCCCTTCGCCCGGGTCGCCTCCGCGCTGCTCATCAACCTCGGCACGCCCCAGCCCGAGCAGCGGGCCGCCGCCCGCGAGGCCGCCGCCGCGGCGCACGACGCGGGCACGCCGTGGGTCCTGGACCCGGTGGCCATCGGCGTGCTGGCGCACCGCACCGCCCTGGCCCACGAGCTCCTCGGCCGAGGCCCCGGCGCCGTGCGGGGCAACGCCTCGGAGATCCTGGCCCTGGCCGGGGCCGCAGCGGCAGGCGGGCGTGGAGACCGCCGACGACGTCGCCGCGGCGCTCGCCCCGGCCCGCGACCTGGCCCGCCGCCACGGCTGCGTCGTCGCGCGTCTCCGGCCCCGTCGACCTGGTCACCGACGGCGAGAGCGTCGTCCGAGTGCGGGGCGGCTCCGCGCTGCTGACCCGGGTGACCGGCAGGGGCTGCGCCCTGGGCGCGGTGGTGGCGGCCTTCCTCGCGGGCCGGGACGGGAGGGGCTGGACGACCCGACCGCCGTCGTGGTCGCGCACGCCGTCTACAGCGCCGCCGCGAAGCGCGCGCAGGCCCGGTCGGCCGGTCCCGCTCGCTTCCAGCCCGCCTTCCTCGACGCCCTGCACGCCCTGGAGGCGGGCGACCTGCGGGCCGTCACCGTCACTGTCCGCGCGCCGGGCGGCGCCGCGGGAGGCCGCCCGCACCGCGGAGGGGAACCGTCATGAGGGCCGCGCGGACCTGTCGGTCTACCTCGTCACCGACGAGGACCAGTGCCGCTCGCGCGGACGCGACGTCCTGGACACCGTTGCGGCCGCCGTCGACGGCGGGGTCACCTACGTCCAACTGCGCGCCAAGGACGCCGACGGCGGCCCCTTCCTGACCCGGGTGCTGGACGTGGCCGGGGCGGTGGCGACCGGGTCCCCGTCATCGTCAACGACCGCGTCGACGTCTTCCTGGCCGCGCGCGACCTGCGCGCCGGTGGCGGGGTCCACCTGGGCCAGTCCGACCTGCCCGCCGACGTCGCCCGCCGCCTCATCGGCGACGACGCCACCTCGGGCTGTCGGCCGCGACCCCCGACGAGCTGCGCCGCCCGGGAGCAGGGCGCCTGCGACCACGTCGGCATCGGCGTCGTGCGCGCCACCGCCACCAAGACCGACGCCCCGCAGAGCCTGGGCGTGGACGGCGTGGCGCGCATGGCCGCCCTGACCGATCTGCCGGCGGTGGCCATCGGCGGCGTCACGGCCGGCGACCCGCCGCCCTGCGGGCGGGCGGCCTGGCGGCGCCGCCGTCGTCTCGGCCATCTGCCTGGCCGAGGATCCCGGGCGCGCCGCCGCCGCCCTGCGCCGCGCCTGGGACGAGGGGCGGCGATGAGCCCCTCACCGGACCATTCGGCGACCGTGACCGCCTGACCATCGCCGCTCCGACCCCAGCGGAGCGCCGGCATCCAGGCCGACATGAAGGCCATGAGCGCGCTCGGCGCGTACGCCATGAGCGTCATCACGGCCCCTGACCGCGCAGTCGACGCGCGGCGTGACGAGCGTGCACGCCGTGCCCGTCGACTTTCGTGCGCCTCCAGCTGGACACGCTGCTGGAGGACATCGTCCCTGATGCCACCAAGATCGGCATGCTCGCCACCGCCGAGCTGGCCGACGCCGTGGGGAGTACCTGCCGGGCTCGCCCGCACGGTGCCTCGACCCGGTCATGGTGGCCACCTCCGAGACCGCCTCCTGGACGAGGGAGGCGGTCCGGCCGTGCGCCGCCTGTGCACCGGGGCCGACCTCATCACCCCAACCTCCACGAGGCGGCCGTCCTGCTGGACGAGCAGCCCGCGGCGAGCCTCGACGGGCTGCGCAGGCGCAGCGCCTGAGGGATCTGGGCGCGCGAGGGTGCTGGTCAGGGGCGGGCACCCGATCGGCGACGCGGGCGACGCCGTCGACGTCTACGCCGATGCCGACGGCGTCACGATCCTGCGCGCCCGCAGGGTCGCCACGGGCAACACCCACGGCACGGGCTGCACGCTGTCCTCGGCGATCGCCTCGCTGCGCCCGCGCCGGGCGACCTGGCTGAGGGCGGTGCGCGACGCCAAGGACTACCTCACCGGCGCCATCGGGCACGCCGACGCCCTGGGCGTCGGGCACAGGCACGGGCCCGTCCACCACTTCTACCGAATCTGGACCTCCGAAGGGGAATGATCATGACTGACAGCCGGGCGGCGGGGACGACGGGGCCGGCGCCGCCGCGCGCGGCGGGCGCGTTCACGACTCGGGCGTGGAGGCGCGCCGCCCCGATCCGCGCCGCGATCGACGAGCAGCCGCTGGTCCGGGGCCCTGGGGACGGAACCTGAGCGAGGACCGCTTCAACTACTACATGACCCAGGACGCGCTGTACCTCGTCGAGTACGGCCGGGTGCTGGCCGGTGTCGCGCTCGCTGAGCGGAGAGCCGGACGAGTTCGCGTTCTGGTGCGACTGCGCCAAGCAGGCCCTGGTGGCCGAGCGCGAACTGCACGCCGCGCACGTGGACCTCGCCAGGCGGGGCGACGGCGTCGCCGACGTGCCGCGCCTACACCGACTTCCTGCACGCCGGCGTCGCCCTGGGCTCTACGGCGTGGCGGTCGCCGCCGTACTCCCCTGCTTCTGGATCTACCAGGACGTCGGCGCCGGACTGCTCGCCCGGGCGGGCGATCTGAGCGAGGCACCCTACGGCGACTGGATCTCCACCTACGCGGACCCCGCCTTCGAGCAGTCGACGGCGCGGGCCAGGGCGTCGCCGACCGGCTGGCGGCGGCCGCCGGCGACGACGAGCGCGGGCGCATGCACGGGCCTTCGCCACGGCCTGCAGGTACGAGTGGATGTTCTGGGACGCCGCCTGGCGCATGGAGGACTGGCCCGTTTAGGAACCGCGCCGCACGCCACCGGGCCCCGCGGCCTGACGGTCGCGGGGCCCGGCAACTGGCATCATGCGGGAATCGGGACGGATCGGGCGCAGGATGGTCGGCTCGCGGGGCGAGGCCCAGGGAGCAGAGGGAGCGGACGGGCGGGGACTGCAGGGGCCGGATCCAGGCCCCGGGGGCCAGGCGGTCGGTCTCGTCCTGGACGAACAGCGCCTGCCTGTCAGGGGCGGCCCGGTGGGCGCGCCCGTGGTGAGCGCAGAAGAACAGCTCGCCCGCGGACGGACGACGCGGATGAAGGCCTGCGCGCCGCAGACGTCGCAGCGGTCCGCCGTGGTGAGCGGGCGTTGCGCTCGGGCGCGACTGGGCGGCGGCCTGCTCGGCCGCGTCGGCGATCGGCTCGGCGACAGCGGGGTGGACGTGTAACTCATGGCTGTACTTCATCACGCCCCGATGACGCCCGCGTGCCGCGGGGGCCCGTTTCGGCCCCCGGCGCAGCCACTGAGCCGACGGCGAACGCCGGGGATGCGCTCGCGGCGCCCCCGGCGCGCCGTCGGGCTACCACATCCCGGCGGCGGCGCGAAAGGCGGCCGCGGCCCGCCGGATCGGCTAGATTTTCGGCGTGCCCGACAGCTCACCTCCTACCCGCCTGACACTCTCCGTCCTGGAGGGCTCGAGGCCGTGCGCAAACGGCCCGGCATGTACATCGGCTCCACCGACCAGCGGGGCCTCATGCACTGCGTGTGGGGAGATCATCGACAACGGCGTCGACGAGGCCCTGGAGGGCTACGGGGACCGCATCGACGTCGTCGTGCACGACGACGGCTCCATCGAGTGCGCGACACCGGCCGCGGGGTGCCCGTCGACGTCGAGCCCGCCTCGGGCCTGACCGGCGTCGAGCTGGTCTACACCAAGCTCCACGCCGGGGGGCAAGTTCGGGGGCGGCTCCTACAGGGGCCGCCGGGGGCTGCACGGCGTGGGCGCGAGCGTGGTCAATGCGCTCAGCGCCCGCATGGACGTCGAGGTCGACCGGGGCGGGCGGACCCACGCCATGAGCTTCAGGCGGGGGTGCCCGGGGTCTTCGCCGACCCGCCCGGCGGCCCGGACCCGGCTCGCCCTTCACCGAGTACACCGGGGCCTCCGAGCTGCGCGTCGTCGGCAGGGTGCGCCGCGGCGTGACCGGCACCCGGGTGCGCTACTGGGCCGACCCGCAGATCTTCCCGCGCCCCGACGAGTACGACGCCGCCGCCCTGCGGTCCCGCCTGCGCCAGACCAGCTTCCTCGTGCCGGGCCTGACCCTGACTGGCCGACGAGCGGGCGGCGGAGCCGAGGACCGACAGGGCGCCTCCGGCGTCGGGCGGCGGCGCCGGGGCCGCAGACGACGCGCCGGCGGCGTCGAGACCTTCCTGGCCAAGGGCGGCACCCGCGACTTCGTCGACTTCCTGGCCTCCGACGGCTCGGTGACCGACACCTTCCGCTCTGACCGGACGGGGCGCCTACACCGAGACCGTCCAGCAGTTCGACCGGGCCAGCGGGCACCTGCGCCCCTGTGGAGGTGGAGCACCTGCGCCGTCGACGTGGCCCTGCGCTGGGGCATCGGCTGCGACACCACCGAGCGGTCCTTCGTCAACATCATCGCCACCCCCATGGGCGGCACGCACCCTGACCGGCTTCGAGCAGGCCGTCACCAGGGTGCTGCGCAGGGCAGATCGAGTCCAACGCCCGCGCCCTGAAGGTCACCAGCCGCGACGGGCGCATCGAGAAGGACGACATCCTGGCGGGGATGACCGCGGTGGTGGCCGTGCGGTGCCCGAGCCCCAGTTCGAGGGGCAGACCAAGGAGGTGCTGGGCACCGCCCCGGTGCGCCAGATCGTCGCGAAGGGTCGTCGAGACCGAGCTCACGGCGCTGCTGACCTCGACCAGCGCGACCTCAAGGCCCAGTCCCGGGCCCTGCAGGAGAAGATCGTGGGGGAGATGCGCGCGCGGGTGAGCGCCCGCATGCACAAGGAGATCACGCGGCGCAAGACGGCCCTGGAGACCTCCACCCTGCCGCGCCAAGCTCGCCGACTGCCGCTCCGACGACGTGGCCGCCTCCGAGCTGTTCATCGTCGAGGGCGACTCGGCGCTGGGCACCGCCAAGAACGCCCGCAACTCCGAGTTCCAGGCGCTGCTGCCCATCCGCGGCAAGATCCTCAACGTCCAGAAGGCCTCCCAGGCGGACATGCTGCGCAACGCCGAGTGCTCGGCCATCATCCAGGTGGTCGGGGCCGGGTCCGGGCGCACCTTCGACATAGAGTCGGCCCGCTACGGCAAGGTCATCCTCATGACCGACGCCGACGTCGACGGCGCCCACATCCGCACTCTCCTGCTCACCCTCTTCTTCCGCCACATGCGCCCCATGATCGAGGCCGAGGCGCGTCTTCGCCGCCGTCCCCCGCTGCACCGCATCGAGGTGTCCGGCTCGGGCCAGCGCAAGAAGGAGGTCATCTACACCTACTCCGACGACGAGCTGGTGCGCACCCTGCGCCGCCTGGAGAGGCAGGGGCGCGGCTTCAAGGAGCCCCAGCGCTACAAGGGCCTGGGGGAGATGGACGCCCACCAGCTGGCCGAGACCACCATGGAGCCCGAGCACCGCACCCTGCGGCGCATCACCCTGGGCGACGAGGCCGAGCTGACGGAGGCCGAGAACGTCTTCGAGCTGCTCATGGGCTCGGCCGTCGAGCCGCGCCGCGACTTCATCATCGCCGGCGCCGCCGACGTGGACCGCGAGCGCATCGACGCCTGAGGCGCGGGGCCCGGGCGCGGGCGCGACCGCATCGGGTAAGGTGCCCAGTGCTCGATCGTCATCACCCGTCCTCACCGGCCAGTCCTGGTCCCCGCGCAAGGAGGCGCCCATGGCCCCGTCTACGGATCCTCGCGTCGCCCCCGGTCCGTCCGGGCCCTGGTCGATACTGCGCTCCCGGCCCTCGCTCGGCCCTGTCCCCCCGAGCTGCTCTGGGCGCCGCTGAGCCCGCTGGACAACACTCGAGCTCGCCGCGCTCATCGCCCGCGCCGAGGCGGTCGACGACCCGCCCTACCGCACCACGCGAGCAGGAGACGGCCGAGTACTTCGTCGAGCCCCACCTACTCGGGGGTCGCCGGGCGCGACGGCGAGGGGTCATGCGCGCCTCGGCCTGGTGCGCATCCGCCCCGCCGGCGAGGTCTACGCCTCGATGAGCGGGGTCGTGGACCCAGTGGCGCCACCGGGGCATCAGGGGGCCCTGCTGCACTGGCAGACCGAGCGCCCGCCACCTCATCGGGGCGGAGCGGGCCGGGCGGCGCCCGGCTCCGTCGCCGCCACGGCCCCCGCCCACGTGGTGACCACCGTCCTGGAGGAGGACGAGGCGCATGCAGGAGCACATGCGCGACCTGGGCTTCTCCGCGCCCGGGTGGTACCGGGAGGTGCGCGCAGCCTGGCCGACGCCGTCCCCGAGGTCGACATCGACGGCTTCCTGACGATCGAGCCCTGGAGCGGGGACTACGACGACGCCGCCGGCGGGTCCACAACCAGAGCCTGGCGGGCGGCTTCGGCTCCTTCACCATGAGCCGGGAGGACTGGAACGCCGGGCGCACCTACTCGTGCCCCAGTGAGCTTCATCGCCGTCGACCGCTCCGGCGACCGGGCGCGCGTGGCCGGGTACCTGCGCTCGGCCCGCTACGAGCAGGACCGGGAGGCGCTGGGCTGGCGAGGGGTCACGGACATGCTGGGGGTGCTCGCCGACTACGGCGGGCGCGGCGTCGCCCCGGCCTGCTGACCGCCGCCATGCGCGCCTACCAGCGCGACGGCATGGAGTTCGCGGCGGCGTCGACTCCGACAGCCCGACGGGCGCCGTCGACCTCTACCGCGAGCTCGGCTACGCCCCCACCCAGGGCTCCATCCTCTACGCCCTGGACGTGTGAGGGCGCCTCCGGCCCTCACCACCACCCCGCGCCCCCGTCCGCCCCCGCCGCCGGGGGACGACGCCTCAGCCGATGCCGGCGATGGGGGCGGCCAGCGGCGAGCCGGAGGCGTCGCGGCGCTCATCGGGCTCGGGCAGGGGCACGGCCCGCCCCTCCGACCCGACGGCGCGCGCCGGCCCGACCCCGCCCAGGCCAGCACCAGCCGGTCCTCCCGCGCAGGAAGCGGTGGGCGCGCACCCGCCGGTCGCCCGGCCCTTGGCGGGGTAGCGGTCCAGGGGTGACCTTGACGCTGCCCGTGCCCATGCCCGGCAGGGCGTCCCCGCCGCCGGCGACGGTGACCACCACCGCCTCGGCCAGCAGGTCGGCGGGCACCGAGGCCGCGGCGATGACGCGGGCCGCCTCGTGCAGGGCGATGCCCGCCATGCCGCCCGCGGCCCGGCCCCTGCGGGCGGACCCCTGCCCGCCTCGAAGCGCAGCAGCCGGGCGTCGCTGGTCACCAGGACGAGCACATCGGAGTCCGCCGCCGTCCCCGCGAAGACGACCCGATCGCCCTCCGCCAGGGAGATGACCTCCCAGGAGTCGCCGCGCCCCGGCTCGTCGCCGGGCCTGACCCGTTTGACCACGCCCCGCGCGGTGGCCCAGCACCACGGGCGCCCCTGCCTCCGCCCCCGCGCCGATGGGCACGAGCCCGACGACGGTCTCATCGGCGGCCACGTCGACCAGGAGCCGCGCGGCTGGCCGCCGGCCAGGGCGGGCGCCCCGTCCGCGCGCGCCACCTCGGGGTGGCGAGCACGTCGAGGCGCACGAGGCGGCCGGCGTCGGTGACGACGCCCACCCGGGAGCGGGCGGTGGTGGCGACCTGACTGGTCAGGGCGTCGTGGGGCCGGCGCGCCCCGGAGCGGGGGACCGCCTCGGCGCCGCCAGGCGCGCCACCAGCCCGTCGCGGACAGCAGCACCCGGCAGGGGTCGTCGGGCACCGTCAGGGCACGTCGGCGGCCCCGGCCATGAGGCTCATCGCCGCCCTCACCGCCTGCGCGTCGCCGCGCCGCCCGCCCCGCGCCTCCGGGGGCCCCGGCCCCGTGCGCGAGCGTCGGCCCCCGCCCCGGGGCCGGCAGGGAGCACGGTGCGCCGGGGGCGTGCCGTGCCTCGGCCACCGCCGCCAGCTCGCGCGAGACCACCGCGCGCAGCCGGTCCTCATCGGCCAGGACCGCCTCGAGCTCGGCGATCTCGCGCCAGGTCCTCGCGCTCCTTCTCCAGCTCGATGACGGAGAACCTGGTCAGGCGCCGCAGCTGGAGCTCGAGGATGAGTCGGCCTGGGGCTCGGTCAGGTCGAAGGTCCGCATGAGGCGCTCGCGCGCGGCGGCCGCGTCCTGGCTGGAGCGGATGACGGCGATGACCCGTCGATGTCGACGATGGCGGTGAGCAGCCCCTCGACCAGGTGGGCGCGCTCGCGGCGCTTGCCCAGGCGGAAGCGGGTGCGCCGGGTGACCACCGTCAGGCGGTGGCGCACGAAGACCTCCAGCAGCTCGCGCAGCCCCAGGGTGCGCGGCGCCGTCGACCAGGCACACGTTGTTGATGCCGAAGGAGTCCTCCAGGGGCGTGTGCCTGTAGAGCTGGGCCAGGACCGCCTCGGGGTTGTAGCCGTTCTTGACCCCGATGACCAGGCGGGTGCCGTGCTTGCGGTCGGTCAGGTCGGCGACGTCGGTGATGCCCTGGAGCTTCTGGAGGCGACGGTCTCCTTGATGCGGGCGATGACCTTCTCCGGGCCCACCAGGTGGGGCAGCTCGGTGACGACGATGCCCTTCTTGCGGGGGTGATGTTCTCGATGCGGGCGGTGGCGCGGGTGAGGAATTTGCCCCGGCCCGTGCGGTAGGCTCCCGGATCCCGTCCAGGCCCACGATCATGCCGCCGGCGGGCAGGTCCGGCCCGGCACGATGGCCATGAGGTCCTCCAGGCTCGCCTCGGGGTGGGCGATGAGGTGGCGGGCGGCGGCGACGACCTCGCGGAGGTTGTGCGGCGGCATGTTCGTGGCCATGCCCACCGCGATGCCCGAGGCGCCGTTGACCAGCAGGTTGGGGAAGGCGGCGGGCAGGACGTCGGGCTCGGTGAGGTGTAGTCGTAGTTGGGGAGAAGTCGACGGTGTCCTCGTCGATGTCGGCCGTCAGGGGACAGCGCGGGGTCGCCAGGCGCGCCTCGGTGTAGCGGGGCGCGGCCGGCCCGTCGTCGAGGGAGCCGAAGTTGCCGTGGCCGTCGATGAGCGGCAGGCGCATGGTGAAGGGCTGGGCCAGGCGCACGAGCGCCTCGTAGATGGCGACGTCGCCGTGCGGGTGCAGGCGCCCCATGACGTCGCCGACGACGCGCGAGGACTTCACGTGGGGCGGTCGGGGCGCAGCCCCATGCGGTCCATCTGGAACAGGATGCGGCGCTGGACGGGTTTGAGGCCGTCGCGGGCGTCGGGCAGCGCCCGGGCGTAGATGACCGAGTAGGGCGTACTCCAGGAAGGAGGTGCGCATCTCCGTGGGGAGGTCCTGCTCGACGATGAGGCCGTCGGAGGGCGGAGGCGTCTGCGTGGAGGACTGGGCATGCGGGCATTGTCGCGGTTGGCGGCGCCGGGGCGCGAGTCGACACCGGGGTGAGCGGGACGACGGCGGGTGGCATGATCGGCCCATGAGCAGTCGGACGCTGCCCCCGCCCCGCCCGGTTCCGGCCGGGTCCGCCGATGAGCCCGCCGCCGGGTCCGTCGCGGCGGCCCTGGGCGAGACGTGGCCCGCGCCGGCTACTACCCCGAGCTCGTCGCGGGCTGCCTGGAGGTGGCCCTGGCGGGCGAGGAGCCGGTGGCGCACCTGGTCCAGGCGGAGACGAGCTTCGCCGACGCCGTCCACCGGCACCTGACCGTCCTGGCCCTGACCCCGGCCGCCTCATCATCGTCCACGTCGACGACGCCGCCCTGGAGGACGGGGTGCCCGGGGCGGTGGCCACGAGCGAGGCCGTGCCGGTGCGGCGCATCTCCTCCCTCGCGCTGAGCCGGGGTGGCCCGGCCCGCCGCGGGCGGGGAGCGCCTGGTGGAGATGACCATCGCCATCTCCTGGGGGCGGTGCGCCGCCTGACCTGGAGCCCGCCTCCTGCCCTGACCCCGCCTGCCAGGCGGATCACGGCCTGACGGGAACCTCGGTGCCCGACGACATCGTGGTGCGCGTGGCCGCGGGGGTCGAGGGCGATGAGGCCCTGGGGCGGGCCGAGGCCTTCGCCCGGGCCCTGTCGCGGGCCACGGCCCGCTCGGCGGTGGACGCGTGAGCCCGGCTGGCCCGGCCGAGCCCGCGCCGCCGCGGCCGGGACCCGCCCTCCCGAGCTGAGGCTGGTCCTGGGCGCCGCCGCCGCGGGGCGGGCCTGGCCCTGGCGCCGGGCGGGGACCCGGATCGTGCTCGACGACGCCGGTGCGCGCGAGGCGGCCGCCGCCTGGGGGCTGCTGGAGGGATCCGGCCGATCCGCGGCGCGGGGGCGGGGTCGTCGTCGTCCTCGTCGACGGCCTGGGCCTGGAGCTGCTGCGCGAGCGGCGGGGCCATGCGCCCACGCTGCGCTCCTGGCTGGCGGAGGCGGATGGCGGGTCCGGGCCCGGGCCCGCGGGCCTCACCTGCCTGCCCACGACGACGGCCTCGGCCCTGACGACGCTGGGCACCGGCGCCGCCCCGGGCGTGACGGGCGTCGTCGGCTACAGCGTCCTGACGCCCCGGATCGACCGCGCCCGGCTCGTGTCCGGCCCGCCCGGCCCCTCCCGCGTCCTGTGCCTGATCACCTGGGAGGGCGGCGACGCCCCGACCCGGCCGTCTGGCAGGACGTCCCCACGATCTTCGAGACGCCTGCGGCGGCCCGGCGGGTCTCGGCGCCGAGCGCGCCGATTCGGCTGGGGCGCGGCGGGCGCCGGCGGCGACGATCGGACCGGCCCGCTTCGCCGGCTCGGGCCTGACCCGCGCCGCCCTCGCGCGGCTGCCCCCACCTGGGCGCCGACCGCATGGAGGCCCGTCCCGAGCTGGCGGCGGGGGCCCTGCGCCGCGGCACCCCCTGGTCTACCTTCACGTCGGCGAGCTCGACCGCGCCGGGCACCTCCACGGCTGGCGCTCGGCGCAGTGGCTGGACCAGCTGGAGCGGCTGGACGCGGTCGTGGCGGACCTGGCCCGCCGGGCCCCTCGCCAGGGACCCGGATCGTCCTGACGGCGGACCACGGAATGGTCGACACCGACGCGGACCGGCGCGTGGACGTCACCGCCCACCCCTGACCTGGCCCGCGACGTCGTCGCCGTGGCGGGCGAGCCCCGCTCACCCAGCTGCGTGCCCGGCTCCGACCCGAGGTCGCCGCGCGGGTGGCCGGGGCGGTGGCGCGACCTGCTGGGAGAGCGGGCCGCGTGGGTGGGCACTCGCGACGAGGCTCAGCCGCCTGGGGCCGCTGCGGCCGCGGGCGCGCGGCGTCCTGGGGGACGTCCTGGTCGCGATGGACGGGAACTGGGTCGTGGTGGACCCGCGGGTCCACAGCCCCTCGGCGATCGCCATGCCCGGCGTCCACGGCTCGGTCGACGACGGCGGAGAGGACGTGCCCTGCTCCTGGCCCTGGCCTGAGGTCGCCGCGCACCCGGTTCCGGTCCGCGCTCCCGCTCGCGGCGCGCCCCTCACTCGGGTCGGGCGCCGAAGACGATCTCGTCCCAGGTGGGCACGGGGCGGCGCCGGATGCCGCCGGGGCGGGAGCTCAGAGACGGTGGGGTCTGGGACGTGCGCCCGGGCGCCTCGGGGTCAGGGGGTCTCGGCGCCGGGGGCGCCGCCTGCGCGTCGGCGTCGGTCGCCGGCGCGGGGGAGGCCGACGGCGCGGAGGCGACAGCGCGGCCCCGGCGGGCTCCACGGGCGCACGAAGGCGCGCCTGCGCTCGGACATGGACACCACCTGCGCTCTGCCCGCGGGGGAGGTCCTGGGCGCCGGCTCGGCGGGGAGCCGCGCCGGCGAGCTGCTCCAGGTCCTCGTCCTCCAGGGGATCTCGACCTCGACGCGCCGGCCGCGGTTGGAGCCAGGTCGGCCAGCAGGGCGTCGGTGGAGAGTCTCCATGAGCGCGCCCGGGGTCGTCGGGGTCGTCGGGGATCGTCGGCGTCGCCCTCGCCGGGCGGCGGGGCGAGGTGCCGGGGCCCGGCGGAGGCGGTGCGCGCCCGGAGTCCTGGTCGAAGACCTCCGGCAGGCGCGACCGGCGGCCTCGGTCAGCCACCGCGACTCGTCGTCGAGGGCGCTGACCGAGCGCGCCGCGAGGTCCAGCACCCAGCTGGCGTGCTTCTCCTCGGCGCCCTGGACGAAGGTCAGGTTCACCTGCCAGGGGTCGCGCCCCTCGCGCGAGGCGTCCCAGGCCAGGCTGGAGGGGCTCGACGCCGCGGGTGGCCAGGCGGTCGATGACGAGCTCGCCCAGCACCGGGGAGTCCTTCTCCCAGCCGATGCGGCAGGCCTGGGCCTGCTCCACCGCCCAGCGGCGCTCGGCCAGGACGGGCCCTCGAAGCGCCGGACGTGGTTGACGTCCATGCCCGTGGACTGGGCGACCTCCTCGCGCTGGCCCCGGCGCGCATGAGCGACTGCAGGGCCGGGGCCGCAGATTGCCGTTGGAGGAGGGGACGTCGGGCGCGGGGGAGAGGGCGGCGGGCCCGGCCCGGCGCACCGCGGCGCGCAGGGCGTCGTCGACGATGATGCTGTACCGCTGGCCGTCCTGGTCCGTCATGACGATGCGGTCGCGCCGTTGCCCCTCAGCAGTTCGAGCTCGATCATGGGGTGGGCCTCCTTCAATCCCTGCTTCGGGCTTCCAGCGTGCCACCTGCCGCGCCGCAGTCAAGGAGGTGTCCCGGTAGCCCGACGAATCAGGGTCCCCGGAATCTATTCACGATCGGCCTCGTGGTGCTATTGTGCGCGTGCCCCTGCTCGAAGGGACGATCCGGCAGCTCCTGTGTCCCGGGCCGCCCCGGTAGGCCGCCCCGCCGCCTCGAGCGCCGCATCGACTGCCGCCGACGAGAAGAGAGTGACGAGCCATGGCGACCGACTACGACGCCCCGCGTAAGAACTGATGACGAGCCCGAGGCCGATTCCATCGAGGAGCTCACCGCTCGTCAGAAGGATCACTCTCCGACGCCATCGAGGAGGACGAGAATGAGGTCGCCGAGGGCTTCGAGGCTGCCCGGGAGCGGACCTGTCGCGCGAGGAGCTGAGCGTGCACGTCGTGCCCCAGCTCGACGACGAGTTCACCTGCTCGAGTGCTCCTCGTCCACCACCGCAGCCAGCTCGCCTACATCGACGAGGCCACCGGGCTGCCGGTGTGCACCGACTGCGCCGGGCTGAGCCGCGCGCCGCCGCATCCGTCAGCATCCGCCATCCAGCCACGAGCGAGCTCGACCGGGCCCGTCAGCACCGAGGAGCCTGATATGGGTCTGTTCTCCCGCCGCCGCCACGACGACCCCTGCGCCCTGCCTTCGAGACAGGAGCGCCTCCGCCCCCGCCGAGCTGCGGGGCACCGGCCCCTGGGACCGGGACGGGCCCTGAGGCGCCCCACGGCGCGTCGACCTGGGCTCCCTGCGCGTGCCGTCGTCGACGGGATGCAGCTGCGCCTGGAGTCCCCCTGCCCCGGGGCCGAGGCGGTCGCCGTCATCCTCGTCCCAGGGCGGCTCCACCCTGAGCTGCGCGCTTCGCCGCCCCCGCACGGCCGGGGTGTGGGACGAGCTGCGGGCGGACATCACCGCCGAGCTGACCCGGGCGAGGGCCAGCTGTCGAGTGCTGACGGGCCCCCACGGGCCCGAGATCCTCGCCCAGGTGCCTGTGCGCGGCCCCCGGCGGCCAGCCCATGAACGTCCCGGGCGCGCTTCATCGGCGTCGACGGCCCCCGGTGGTTCCTGCGCGGCGTCACTCCAGGGCCGCGCCGCCACGGACGACGAGGCCGCGCAGGCCCTGCGAGGTGTCTCGACGACGTCGTCGTCGTGCGCGACGGCCAGGCCCGCCCGCCTGCGCGAGCTGCTGCCCCCGCACGCCCCCGGCGCCGTGGGCGGCCCCGAGGCCGAGGACCTGCGGGGCTGGAGCTGCTGACGCCCGGGCCGACGATCTCCGAGATCCGATGACTCTGCGCCCTGGCTCGCCGAGCTGTTGCACCCTGCTGCGGGCCAGCCGCGAGGAGCTCGACGCCGCCGACGAGGCGCGCGGCGCGACCCGCCGGGGAACCGTTCCGATCGGGCAGATCGTGCCGCGCCACCGGGCGAGGGTGTCGGAGGTGCAGCGGGCCCTGACGTACGGGCCCGCGCAGAGCAAGCCCGTGCTGGTCGGCCAGTCTTCGACGGCACCGGTCGGTGGACCTGGTGTGGCTGGGGCGCCGCTCGATCGCCGGGGATGCGCCCCGGCGTCCACCCTGCGCGCCGAGGGCATGGTCGTCGCGGGCGATCTGTTCGAGCATCTCACAACCCGCGCTACGAGCTGATCGGAGACGAGTGATGAGCCCTCGCCCGCCCGCGCGCACCGGTCTCGGGCGCCATCGACGCGGAGCGCTTCGACGTCGCCCGGCCGTCGGCGGGTGGCGCGCGCGTCATCGAGTCGGCCGCCCCACCCTCGTCTTCGTCGTCGTCATGGCGGTGCCCTCCGCCTCGTGGCCGCCCTGGCGGCCTCGCTGGCGGTCAGCGGGCGGCGCTGGCGGCCCGCCTGGCCCAGCGCCAGGGGCCCGACGCAGGTGCTGGGCGGGGCCGTCCTGGCTCTGGTCAGCGCCGCCTGGGCGTGGCGCAGCGGCGAGGCCTCGAACTTCACGCGACCGGGCTGCTCATCAACGCCGCCTGGCTCGCCGGGTGCCTGCTGTCCCTGGTGGCGGGCCGGCCGCTGGTGGGGATCTCATGGGGCTGTGGCGCGCGCCGCCGGCGGCGGGTCCGCCCGGCCCGACGGCGGGGCCGACGCCGAGGACGCCGCCCGCCCGAGGACGCCGCCCCCGGTCCCTGGCCCGCCGGGCAGGGGCGGTCGGCGACGCGACCCGGCCCGGGCGGCGGGCACCGCCGCCACCAGGCCGCCACCGCGGTGCCTGGCGGCCATGTTCTGCCCTGCGGCTGGCGGTGGAGGTGCCGCTCTACCTGGCCGGCGCCGCGGGCGTCGGCGCGCTGGGAGTCGCCCGGCTCGTGCTGGGGCTGCCGCTGTCTCGCCCTGACCGCGTGGTTCGTGCTGGCTGCTCGTGCGGACCCGGCCCGCCCCGCCCGGCCGGACTGATCGGCCGGACCGTCGGCTGGCGGGGCCTCAGCCCAGCTGGGGCGCCGGGGTCGGCCCGAGTGGGGATCGGGCGCGGGCTCGTCGTCGGCGGTGAAGATCACCGGGGATCTCGCCCAGGGTGGACTCCCCCTCGCGGGCGGTGAGGAAAGAGCAGCTCGTCGCCGCGCTCGAAGCGCTCGTCGGCGTCGGGGTGATGGGGCGGTACTGCGCAGGATCGCCGCCAGCACCGTGTGCGGGGGCAGCTCCACCTCGCTGACGAGCTCGCCGATGACCGGGCGGAGTCGTCAGGGCAGGGGTGAGCTCGTCATGAGGGCGCCGGACTGGTGGAAGGTGAACACCGACACGAGCGAGCCGACGCTGACCGCCTCCTCGACCAGCGCCGTCATGATGCGCAGGGGTCGACACCGACAGTCCACGCCCCAGGCGTCGTCGAAGAGCCACTCGTTCTTGGGGTTGTTGACCCGCGCGACGGTGCAGGGGCACCCGTACTCGGTCTTGGACAGCAGGGAGATGACGAGGTTGGACTTGTCGTCGCCCGTGGCGGCCACGACGACGTCGGCGGTGCCCGGCCCCGGCCTCCGCCAGGGCGTCGACGTCGCAGGCGTCGGCCAGCTGCCAGTCGGCGTCGGGCACCGAGGAGATGCGCATGGCGTCGGGGGCGCGGGTCCATGAGGGTCACCTCGTGGCCGTGGCTGATGAGTTCGCGGGAGATGGACCGGCCCACGGAGCCGGGCTCCCGGCGACGAGGATCTTCACGGCTCAGGCCTCCTGGACGGGCGGACGGGACAGGGCGCGCTGCACGGCGGTCAGCTTCTCGGTGGCCACCGCCAGGTGGAGGCGGTCGTGCTCCTGGATCAGGGTGGTCCCGGTGGGCACCAGGGGCCCCTCGAGCCGCGCGGAGATCCAGGCCACCCGCACGCCCAGCCGCTCCTCGATGGCGGTCACGGACGTGCCCACCCAGGCGTTGGACACGTCGGGCTGGACCAGCCGACGGCGCCGGAGGGCGTCCACGATCTCGCGGGCGATCCCGCCGGGCAGCATGCGGCGCATCATCTGCTCGGCCGTCTGCCGCACGGTCGCCACGGTGGGGATCCCCAGCCGCTCGTAGACGTCGGCGCGCGGGCGTCGTAGATGCGGGCACCACGTGCTCGATCCCGAAGGTCTCGCGCACCACCCTGGCGGCCACGATATTGGAGTTGTCCCCGTTGGACACGGCGGCGAAGGCGTAGAGCCTCATCGATCCCGGCCTGCTCCAGGGCGTCGCGGTCGAAGCCGATGCCCTTGACCTTGCGCCCCTGGAAGTCGTGCGGCAGCCGCCGGAAGGCGTCGGACAGCTGATCGATGACGGACACCGAGTGGCCCATGCGGTCGAGCTGGGCGGCCATCGAGGCGCCCACGCGGCCGCAGCCCATAATGACGAAGTGCACGGACCCAACCGTGCCCCGGCCCGGGCCCCGGCGCCGACGGACGTGCCCGTCCCGCGGGCCCGCTGGCCCGGGGCGCCGTCGGACGTACCATTCGCTGACGTGCGCGACTTCGCAGACCGCCTCAAACGGATCCTCGTCGGGCGCCCGGTCCCCAGCCAGGCCCTCGGCGAAACCCTCCTGCCCAAAACGCATCGCCCTGCCGGTCTTCGCCTCCGACGCCCTGTCCTCCGTGGGCTACGCCCCCGACGAGGTCCTCATCACCCTGGCGGTCGCCGGCGTGGCCGCCACCGCCCTGTCCCCGTGGATCGCCCTGGCGGTCGTCGGCGTGCTCGTGGTCGTCGTGGCCTCCCTACCGCCAGACCGTCCACGCCTACCCTCCGGCGGCGGGGGACTACGAGGTGGTCTCCACCAACCTCGGCCCCCACGCCGGCCTCCTGGTGGCCTCGGCCCCGCTGAGCGACCACGTGCTCACGGTCGCGGTCTCCGTCTCCTCGGGCACCGGCTACCTGGCCGCCGCCGTGCCGGGCCTGGCCCCTACAAGGTGTCCATCGCCGTGGGCGTGGTCACGGTCCTGGCGGTGCTCAACCTGCGCGGCTCGCGCGAGTCCGGCAGCGCCTCGCCATCCCCACCTACCCGTACATGGCCGCCATCGGCATCACGGCCGTGACCGGCCTCGTCCAGGAGCTGACCGGCACCCTGGGGCGGGCGGCCAGCCTCGGGGTACGAGATAGCGGTCGACGCCGGCTGGGACCAGGGGGCCTGACCGGCCTGGCGGGCGCCTTCCTCATTCTGCGGGCCTTCTCCTCGGCTGCGCCGCGCTGACCGGCGTGGAGGCCATCTCCAACGGCGTGCCCAGCTTCCAGCGCCCCAAGTCCCGCAACGCCGCCACCACGCTGCTGCTCGCTGGGCTCATCGCCGCGCTCATGCTCGCGAGCATCGATCCACCTGGCCGGGCGCCACGCATCGCGCATGGTCGAGGACCCCGCCACCCAGCTGCTGCGCGACGGCGAGCCCCTGGGCAGTGGGTACCACCAGGACCCCGTCATCGGGCAGATCGCCGCCACCGTGTTCTCCGGGTTCAGGCCGATGTTCTACCTCGTGACCGCCGTGACCGGCCTCATCCTCGTCCTGGCCGCCAACACCGCCTTCAACGGCTTCCCGGTGCTGGCCAGCGTGCTGGGCCGCGACGAGTTCCTGCCCCGCCAGCTGTCCCAGAGGGCGGACCGCCTGGCCTACTCCAACGGCATCATCGTCCTGTGGCTGGGTGCGGTGGCCTTCATCGTCGGCTTCGGCGCCAACACCAACCGGCTCATCCAGCTCTACATCGTGGGCGTGTTCATCTCCTTCACCCTGTCCCAGATCGGCATGGTGCGCCACTGGACCCGCGAGCCTGACCACCGCCACCGACCCCAGGGCGCGCGCGCATGCACCGCTCGCGCCTGATCAACGGCATCGGCGTGGTCGGGCACCGGCACGGTCCTGATCATCGTGCTGGCACCAAGTTCACCCGCGGCGCCTGGATCACCCTGACGATCATGGCGCTGCTGTACCTGGTCATGAGCCCGGATCCGGCGCCACTACCGGCGCGTGAGCGCGGAGCTGGCGATCTCCGACCTGCACGACGCGCGCGTGCTGCCCGCCCACGTGCACGCCATCGTCCTGGCCTCGCGCCTCGCACCCAGCCCACCCTGCGGGCTCCTGACCTACGCCCAGTCCACCCACCCGACCTCCATCGAGGGCCGTCACGGTGGACACCGGCGACGGCGGCGCGGACCGGCTCCTGGACGCCTGGGAGGAGGCGGAGCTGCCGGTGCCGCTGACCATCCTGGACTCGCCCTTCCGCGACATCACCCGCCCCATCATCTCCTACGTGCGCAGCGTGCGCCGCGAGTCCCCGCGCGACCTCGTCGTCGTCTTCCTGCCCGAGTACCTGGTGCGCCACTGGTGGGAGCAGATCCTCCACAACCAGACCGCGCTGCGGCTCAAGACGGCCCTGCTGTTCACCCCCGGCGTCGTCATGGCCTCGGTGCCCTGGCAGCTGGGGCCTGCCCGGGAGAGGCTCATCCACCACGGCGTGCGCGCCACCGCCCCCTACCGGCATCGCCGACGCCGACGCCGCCGCCCGGGCCGCCGACGCCGTGCGCCCTGGCCCCGCCGGACGACGGCCAGCCGCGGCGCCGGGACCGGAAGGGACGCCATGACCGCGAATGCGACCCGGCCGCGCCAGGAGCGCGAGGAGATCGTCCTGACGGTGGGGCTCGCCCGCCCACGGCAGGCACTGCGTGTCGCCGCCGACGACCCGTCCGGACGGTCGTCTTCAGTGCCCACGCCCCTGCCCGGCGAGACGGTGCGGGCGGTCATGACGGGAAGAGCGCCAAGATCTGGCGGGCCGACGCCGTCGAGTGCTGTCGGCCTCGCCCGACCGCGTCGAGCCGTTTGGCCCGCAGGCCGGGCCCGGCGGGGTCGGCGGCGCGAGCTCGTGCCACGTCGCCCTGCCCGCCCAGCGCACCTGGAAGCGCGGGTCCTGGCCGACTGCCTGCGGCGCATCGGCGGCGAGGAGGTCGCCTCGGGCCGTGCGGCCCTGCCCGAGGCGACCGGGCGCGGGGGCGGTCCCGGTCGAGCCCATGGCGAGCGAGGCGGCGGCGGAGGCGAGCGAGGCGGCGCGCGTGCGCGCCCGGGCCGCACCGGCACCCGGACCAGGGTCGCCCTGGTCGTCGACGACGAGGGCCGGGCCGGCATGCACGCCTCCGCTCCGGGACGCGTCGTGCCGGTGCGCTCCCCTGCCCCTGGCGGTCCCGGCCATCCGGGACCTGGGCCTGACCGAGCGCGCCGTGTGGCGCGGCACTCACCGGCCGGGCATGCGCGTGCGGGCTTGGCCCCTCGGCGTCCGGCGAGCCGGTGGTGCTCCTGTCCGACGCCGAGGGGGACCGGGTCCTGACCGCGGCGGGGCGCCCACCGGGCGCCGGCGCGTCGAGGAGGTCGTCGACGCCTCCGGCCTGGGGCTGGGCGAGCTGCGCTACAGCGTCCACGTCTCGGGCTTCTGGCAGGTCCACCGCGACGCCCCCGCCGCCCTGGTGGAGCGAGTCGTGCGCGCCGCCGTGCCGGATCCGGCGCGGGCCGGGGCCGCCGGGTGCTGGAGCTGTACTCGGGGGCCGGGCCTGCTCACCCTGCCCCCTGGCCGCGCTGGGGTGCGAGATCCGCTCCCTGGAGGCCGACGAGCGGGCGGTGCGCGACGCCCGGCGCACCCTGCACGACTTCGGGGCGGCCCGTCTGCACGTGGGGCGGGCCGGCGCCGACTCCGTGGCCTCGCTCGGCTCCGGGTTCGGGCCGGGGCGGGACAGGCGGGCTGACGTCGTCGTCCTCGATCCCGCCGCGCCGGGGCGCCGGGCCGCGAGGTCGTGGAGGCCGTGGCCGCCCTGCGCCCGCGGCGCATCGTCCTGGTCGGCTGCGACCCGGCCGCCCTGGCCTCGGGACCTGCGGACCTTCATCGGCCGCGGCTGCCGGATCGTCGCCATGAGCGCGCTGGACATGTTCCCCACACCCACCACTTCGAGACGATCGCGGTGCTCGAGGGCGCCTGAGCGCACGGTCCCGGCGGCGGGGAGAAGGGCCCGGCGGCGGGAGGGCGCCGTCGTCGCGCCGAGTCTCGCCCTGGGGCGCGGGTCCTCCTGCGGGTCATGGACCTGGACGACCCGGCGCGCTGCCTGTCGCACTGGGCGAGCCCGCGGCATGAGCGGACCCGCGGAGGATCGGCCGCGGTGGCCGCATAGATCGGCGCGCCCGCAGCGGACCCGACGGCGGGATCGGCGCCCTGCCGGGACTCGCCGGGGCCCCGCCGCATGTTGACGCGGGATGACGGAACGTCGTCTAGCGTGGGTCACGGCTGACCGAGCAGGACCGGTCCGGCGCGCGCGGAGCACGGCGGTCCGCCTCCTTGCGCAGAACAGGAGCGACGCTGACGAGCCTCGACACCTTCCACTCCCGCTCCACCCTCGACGTGGACGGCCGCACTTCTGAGATCTTCCGCCTGGACGCCGTGGACGGCCTGGGAGCGGCTGCCCTACTGCCTCAAGGTCCTGGCCGAGAACCTGTTGCGCACCGGGACGGCGCCAATGTCACCGCCGACCACGTGCGCGCCCTGGCCGCCTGGGACCCCGCCGCCGAGCCGGACACCGAGATCCAGTTCACCCCCTCCCGCGTCATCATGCAGGACTTCACGGGCGTGCCCTGCATCGTGGACCTGGCCACCATGCGCGAGGCGGTGGCGGACCTGGGCGGCGACCCGAAGGTCATCAACCCACTGGCCCCCGCCGAGATGGTCATCGACCACCCGTGCAGATCGACTCCTTCGGCCTGGCCTCCTCCCTGGAGATCAACAAGAGCGCGAGTACGAGCGCAACGCCGAGCGCTACCAGTTCCTGCGCTGGGGGCAGGGCGCCCTGTCCAACTTCCGCGTCGTCCCGCCGGGCACCGGCATCGTCCACCAGGTCAATATCGAGTACCTGGCCCGCACCGTCTTCACGCGCGGATCGCCGGGCCCGACGGCGCGGCGTCGTCCAGGCCTACCCGACACCTGCGTGGGCACTGACTCCCACACCACCACGGTCAACGGCATGGGCGTGCTGGGCCGGGGCGTGGGGGCATCGAGGCCGAGGCCGCTATGCTGGGGCCAGAGCGTGTCCATGCTCATCCCCCGCGTGGTCGGCTTCAGGCTCACCGGCTCCATCCCGGCCGGGGCCACGGCCACCGACGTCGTGCTCACCATCACCCAGATGCTGCGCGCCCACGGGGTGGTGGGCAAATTCGTCGAGTTCTACGGCGAGGGCGTGGCGCAGGTGCCGCTGGCCAACCGCGCCACCATCGGCAACTATGAGCCCGAGTTCGGCTCGACCGCCGCCATCTTCCCCATCGACGAGGTGACCCTGGACTACCTGCGCCTGACCGGGCGCAGCGAGGAGAACGTGCGCCTGGTCGAGGAGTACACCAAGGCCCAGGGCATGTGGCACGACCCGGGGCGCGAGCCGGAGTTCTCCGAGTACCTGGAGCTGGATCTGCCACGGTGGTGCCCTCCATCGCCGGGCCCAAGCGCCCCCAGGACCGCATCGAGCTGTCGGGGCGCCAAGGCCTCCTTCGAGCGGACCCTGCCGACCTACGCCGCCCAGGCCCACGCCCACGCCGGTGACCCTGGCCGACGGCACGCTCACCGAGCTCGACCACGGGCACGTGGCCATCGCCTCCATCACCTCGTGCACCAACACCTCCAACCCGAGTCCGTCATGGTCGCCGCCGGGCTGCTGGCCCGCAACGCCGTGGCCCGCGGGCCTGCGGAGCAAGCCGTGGGTCAAGACCTCCACGGCGCCCGGATCCCAGGTGGTCACCGACTACTACGCCAAGGCGGGGCTGTGGCCGGCGCTGAACGCGCTGGGCTTCAACGTCGTGGGCTACGGCTGCGCCACGTGCATCGGCAACCCGGGCCGCTGCCCGGAGGAGATCTCGGCGGCCGTCAACGACGCCGATCTCGCCGTCGTCTCCGTGCTGTCCGGCAACCGCAACTTCGAGGGCGCATCAACCCCGACGTCAAGATGAACTACCTGGCCTCCCCGCCGCTGGTCATCGCCTACGCCCTGGCCGGCACCATGGACTTCGACTTCGCCACCCAGCCGCTGGGGCGCGACGAGCAGGGCCGCGACGTCTTCCTGGCGGACATCTGGCCCGACCCCGCCGAGGTCCAGGCCACCATCGACGCCACCATCGACCGGCAGATGTACACCCGCGACTACGCCGACGTGTCCGCCGGCGACGAGCGCTGGCGGGGCCTGGACACGCCCGAGGGGAGACCTTCGCCTGGGACGAGGAGTCCACCTACGTGCGCAAGGCCCCCTTCTTCGAGGGCCTCACCATGGAGCTCACCCCGGTGACCGATATCCGCGGCGCCCGGGTGCTGGCGCTGCTGGGCGACTCGGTGACCACCGACCACATCTCCCCGGCCGGCGCCATCAAGTCCGACTCCCCGGCGGGCCGCTACCTGGCCTCCCGGGGGGTGGCGCGCCGCGACTTCAACTCCTACGGCTCGCGCCGCGGCAACCACGAGGTCATGATCCGCGGCACCTTCGCCAATATCCGCCTGCGCAACCAGCTGCTCGACGGCGTCGAGGGCGGTTACACCCGCAACTTCCTCACCGGCGAGCAGGAGTCGATCTTCGACGCCTCCCTGGCCTACCGGGCGGCCGGCGTCCCGCTGGTGGTGCTGGGCGGCAGGAGTACGGTTCGGGCTCCTCGCGCGACTGGGCCGCCAGGGCACCGCGCTGCTGGGGGTCAGGGCGGTCATCACCGAGTCCTTCGAGCGCATCCACCGCTCCAACCTCATCGGCATGGGTGTGGTGCGCCTGCAGTTCCCGGACGGGGAGTCGGCGGCGAGCCTGGGCCTGGACGGCACCGAGACCTTCTCCGTCACGGGGCTGACGGCGCTCAACGAGGGCGTCACGCCCCGGACGGTCGCGTGCGAGGCAGCGAGGGCCGACGGGTCGGTCGTCTCCTTCGACGCGACCGTGCGCATCGACACCCCCGGCGAGGCTGACTACTTCCGCAACGGCGGCATCCTCCAGTACGTCCTGCGGGGCCTGGCGCGCGGCAGAGTCGGCCTGAGGGCCGGGGGCGGCCGCGGTCTCCCTCGCGGTCATCCCTCCCCGGCGCGTACGCCGTGACCCGCGCGCTCTGGTAGTCCAATGCGATTATGAGGAGCGGGCCGGCGAGCTAGGAGATGCTCTTCTCCATGTTCGATCCGGGGAAGGTGATTTGCCCCGCTGGTCGGCGAGCGTCCAGGCTCCCACGATACGGGCGGACTCCGGGGGAGAACAGCGAATCCACAGGGCCATCATGACCTCCCGCCCTCGGAGGGGGTAGACGGAGGGAATCGTGATTCACTGCCGTTGTAGGCGATCCAGCCGTCGGTGGTGGCGCTCACGGAGGCGTAATCGTCCGGAGCTCAGGTCGAAGGCTCCCGGTGTCGACGTCCACGAGCGTCTTCGGGGACAGGGGAGATAATGGTGCGCTCCCCGACATGGACGTTCGTCCGCGAGTCGAACCTCATTTCGTCAATGCCGAGGCGCTCGCCAGCCCTCGGCGGCGATGCTCCACGCCTCGTGGGCGCCGTCGGCCCAGGCGGCGTCGGGCACGGCCACGTTCGTGGTCGGACCGGCCGAGGGGGTCTCGCGAGCGGCCGACCCGGCCGCGTCGATTCCCCGACATCAGAAGGTGATCCCGGCCCGACCGCGCCCGCTCACAACCAGCACAGCCACAGCCGACGGCGATGACGGCGGGGCGCCGCCCGGCCTTCCGCCCGTCGGATGTCTGGCTGCTAGCGTGCCAGTCGGGATGGGTTCGGCGTGCCGGGCCCGGCGCGACCCGGATTCACGGAGAAGGCGAGATAGGCGGACCCTGCCGTGGTGACGGGGATGACGGATCGGTGACCATGCCCACATGGTATGGGGAAGCACGCGGCCGTCCGGCGCCTGCCGGTGCACGATCTTCGCCCTGACTCTCGCAGGACGCGGGCGGCGATTTCGCCTGATCCGAGGTGCGTCCGAAACGCTAGCCGACCAGCCTACTTTTCCCGGCGGGCCGGTAGAGCGACGAGGTTCGCCCGTGTCACGTACCTGGGCCACGATGAGATTCAGGTTGACCATGTAGAAATGGTCGTACTGTTTGGAGAGGTTGGTGCGCCTGCTGCTCTGGATATTCCATGGCATCGATGTATGCACCCGTATTTGTGCTGCGGGAGCAGTGTCGTCTTCGTTTCCTCAGAATCAGTAAGACTTCGGGTCAGTCGGACGATCACGGCACTTTATTTCCCGCCCAGAACTTTTCGTCTGCGTCCGTCGCATCTATCACCAAAGTGGTGGCTGTCACCCGGCCCACGGTGAGTCGGCACATCGCATTTTGTTGGGAGGTGGCCCGACATGATCGCCACTCTCAGCCAGGAGACATCTCCATCGATCAGGTAGGACTTGTACCGTTTCGGTACTTGCGTGCGGCTGACGGGCCGTTGCTAGGAACAACTTATCAGTATCACTTTACGGAGTTGGCTACCTGCACCAATGATTTCTTTTCTTGGCCGGACGGAGACGCCAGAATAATATATTCCATCCCTGGAGAAGGCCCATCCGTCCGTCAGCGGTTACGTCCTGTATCGTTTCCAGGAGTCTCAACGTCATGGGTCCTCGCCGGTGGCGGGATCTGTATCTCACTGGGACAGATCTGCGCCGGAAAAACTGTTCGTGTCAATGTGAGAGCCTCGCCGGTGGCGCGAACACCAAGGCGCGTCGCGGGCCCTTGGCGATGGTCTGGTCGCCCTGGTAGACGAGGTCAGACATGAGGCGGTTGGCAGGTGAGGAGTGAAAGCTCGTTCGTGTCGGGGACATTCTTGGTCCAGAGCTTGTGGTCAGGGAACGTCGGAGCGCCAGGCGCTGCACTGATCAGTGCCGCGGTAAACAGCGAAGTTATCAACGCTCTCCAGGATACTCTTGCGCTCGCCAGGGAGCACGGAATATAGCCTCCCGTCCTGCTGTCAATCGGAAGCCAGGTGCGGTCTACGATGTAGTTCCCCAGTGCACTCGCGAGCCGCTGTAGTCGTTGGCAGGAGTGCAGAATTAACCGTGATCTCCCACTGCATACTGACAGTGTCGCCAGAAACGTCGTAGGGCGGCCACCGTGTCATGCACAGTGACTGCGATGAACCGTCCGTGTCGATTACCACGAACTGGTTCTCATTTTCCCAGAATATCCCTGCTGTGATAACCGAGGCTACGGCGTCGAGGTTTCCAGATCTGGCGCCATTCTCCAGCGCCCAGCCGGGAGGCCGGGCGTAGCCTGGAAACCGCAGCCGCCGTGCAGTTTCTGACCGCGATATGGCTCTCCGGCGAGGACGAGACAGGACGACGGGGATGCCCAGCGATAATGCCCATCCGCGGGCGCCAAACGTCTCTGGTTCTGGGGGCCGGGAGATGCAGTTGAGTCACGGCATCGGCGCCAGGCGCCGGCACGCTGGCTGTGCGCGTGAGTCCAGCCCTCCGCTTCGCCCTTGGCTGCTGCCGGTGCGGGCGCAGTGGACGTTGACGGGTCTCGCGAGTGGCGTCCTGCCGTCCGGGTGAGCGCTTCCGCCTGTGCACGGCGTCGTTTCCGTCGTGGTTCTGGTTGGGCGGTGGTGCGCTGGGCGAGGGCGCGGCTTGGACGGCGTCACGTGGTGACGCAGCCAGTCGACCGGGTCGCATGAGGGTAGACGGTGGCTGGCGGCCAGTGCGGGTGCGGGCCGGCCGCGGCGGCGGCGATGCGCCAATCCCGGCGGCCGGGGTGGAAGGGCAGAGGCGGCCAGGCGGGAGGTCCGGCATCGTGTCCGGCCCCGGTCGCGCCCGGATTCGATGGAGGAGGCGGAACCGGCAGAGCACAGGCGCTCCCGACAGGGATGGCGGTGGGATCCGGAGGGGCGCCGCCAGGCCTTCGCGACGGGGACGACGCGCTCGGGCGAGCCCGCCTGGAGAGGGCCGATTCTGCCGTGGTATTGACGGCGAGACGAGGGATGACGGATCGGTGGCCATACCCACACGGTATGGACGCGCCCATCCTCGCCCGGCACTCGCCGCTACACACACCTTTGTACTTTCGCACACACTGCTGACCGCACCTGCGATCACCTGCCGATTCGCTCGTGGCGACGGCGAGAACGGACCCGTGCAGAGACCGGTGAGGAGGGTTCTCTCTGCGCGGCGGTGGCGGGCCGGATCGAGGCACGGAGGGACGCTCGAGCGCCGACCCCGGCCGCAGTCTCGGCGCCCGCCCCTGCGACGGGCCCGCGGGGCGGGCGCGGCTGAGGAGTCCACTCGCCGGTGGCGCCGTCCCGGGACCGCTTCCGCGTCGTCACCGCCGGTCCTCCAGGCCGCCCCTCATTTCTTCGACGGGCATGCCAGGCGGTGACTTCATATCGTATTCATCGGTGGCCACGATGAGTTCGGGCTGACGACGAGGTGAGTAGCTGGTCTTCCGTCGGAGGAATTCATTTTCCGGGGAAAGTGAGATACGAGATCACCACCGTCCCTCGACTGTGGTCCACGCGCCGCTGATCCTGCAGGCCCGTGCCCAGTATTCACCGGGATGACACTGCCGCGCAGCAGTACGGGAGCCGTCCGAGGACAGGGAGTAGATGGTGCCGCCCGATTCAGCGCAGCGGCGACTCGTCCGTACGGCCTTCCAGGGTCGAGGTCGCTGAGGTTTGAGGTGAATCCTGCAGCGGTCGCCGGTCGGCTTTATTCTTGCGGCATGCTCCTGGACCCGTAGCCCAGCTGGAAGTCATCATCCTGGACGCGGGACTTGAGTTGGGCGGCGGTCATGCCTCCGCGCTGTTCGGTCGATGCGCCAGGTGCCGCAGTGGTAGTAGGATCCTCCCGCGCTGGTGAAGAGGTCTCGCGCTTCTCGCCCGTGGGGACTGGGATCGTGACTTTGTTATTGATATCCAGTAGTACCGGCAGATCGGCCAGCACCGCTAGAAATTCTCCTCACCGAGAGTCCGCAGGTATCGCTTACGGTAGTCCGCACTGGCTCCGAGTGTCCTGCAGGCAGCGACGAGTGCGATGGTGCTGTCACGTACTGATACACCGGATCTCGCACAGCGATCTGGGGGTCGTCGTCGACAGTCGTGGCAGCTGCCGGGTATGGTGGTTCTCCACGAGTTCCTCGTCGAGACGTTCTTGGCGGCTCCAGCCGGTGCACCGGTCTCCGGAACTGCAGCCGATGACGTAGGTACCAGCCCGAATCCAGGCCTCACCCCAGGGGACGCTGGTCACGTCTCGCCTGCATCGGCAGTCGTCGATGGGCTTGTCGTTGGCGATGATGAAGCCACCAGTAACCGCCCCAGTAGATATTGGTGGGAGGCGTAGAGGGTTGGGATTGAGGTTTCGTGGTCCACTCGTTCCTTCGGCTTGTGTGCCGGAGACGTCGTAGGCGGTCACTCTCGCGACATTCTGGGTCCGACCGGTATTGGCGACGAAGAGCTGGTCCTCGTTCCCGAGGAGGACCGACTTTCCACCGCGTCCATCGTCCAGGTCTCGACGGGCAGCCTTCGCGCAGACGCGGGAGGGCACTGCGACGATCGGATCAGTCTGAGAAGAAAGACCCGCCTTCCCGCCGCGGCGGCGCCTCAGGACGGGGACGCAGTGACGAGTACGACGACGGTGATGACGACCGGTCGGGGGTCCGGACCCCTTTGAGGGGCCGTGGAGCGTACCCGGCGCCCGGGCGCAGAGGGCCGAGGGGCGCCAGGAGGGCGACCGCGACCGCGCGCTGGACGAGGGCGATCTGGACGCGGGCCGAAAAGCAAGGCCCGCTGGCCAGTCGACCAGTTCCGGATAGGTGGCGAAGGGTTGGCAGCCGGGATGGCATGCAGGTCGGGCCGGGAGGCGGCGAGTAGCAGGGCCAGTTCGGCGGCCGTGGTGGCGGGGGAGCCCGCGGCCAGAAGATCCGGGTCGGGCGTGCAGGCCCGTCGGGACCGACGAGCCCGGCGGGGACGGCCGGGCGCGGGGTGGCGGAGCAGTGGTCATACCCACATGGTATGGACGCGGGCCCCCGCTCGACGTTCGTGGACCCACACTTTCTTGTACTTCTCAACCCCGCCGACCGCCTCGGAGCGCGCGAGTCAGCCCGACCTCGGACGAGCACCAAGCGAGCGTCAAGGTGCCAACTCACCGGTAAGTCCGACGCCGTGCATCCCTCGTCCGGTTCCGGAGGCGGACCGTCAGGAGCGACCCGGGGCGTAGGCGATGATGGTTCTCCCGTCATCCATCTTGCCCATGACGAGATCGGGGCGTAAGAGGTAAAGGTCGTCCATGCCGCCGAGATCTATTCGAGCCACTGTCTTTCAATCTGATGTTGCTCGATATTTCGCGATTCTACCGTGAGATAGGCGCTGAAGAAATAGCGGTGATTTCCCGGTCGGATCGGTGATCATGAATTTTCCGTTCTTGTGGGTTTGACGGAGCCACCACAACCACTGGGATAATCGGCTGCGGAGCCGATCTGCCCACTTGCCGCATCGATGAAGACTTCGCCCAGGTGCACCATCATCGTCGAACCATTGCAGTATACGTTCTCGACCGAGACACCCCCATGTCATATCTCCACGTACCACTGCTGTGAGTGCGAATGACTTCCTCGCTCAGGCCGGGTTTGGAAGTGCGCCACAGTTCTGTGTCCGGTTGCGCGCTCGACCACCCGGTGCAGGTGTCCGACCTGTCACACACAATGAGTTTGTCGCCGATGACCCACCGGTCGTTGCCGTATTTATGATCGTCAGCATTAATAGTGCGGGCACCAGTGATCTCGCTGCGGCCGGGTCAGTGACCCGATTGTCGGCGGGAATGAGTTCTCCCTGGTAGGTGGGGGTTTCGAAGAGCGTCCTGTTCCACTGCTGCGTCGGAGTGCCGCTGCTAATGTCAAAGGCGGTAACGGAGTAGAACGCGTCATCACTATCATTGGTGTGCGGCATATCAATTGCGAGTACCTGATCGCTCTTGCCCGTTATAAAGTCCACGTTGGGGGCGTCTATCCGCCAGGCGACATGGGGAGCCCGAGGCCCAGTCCGACGATAGCAAGGCTCCACTGATGTACGTCGTGGTTCCGGTCGGCGCGCTGGCCGGGTTGCCGCGGTGGGCTCGCGTCCAGGCGAAGGCGCCTGACGGCGAGCACGAGCACGACAGTGAGCGCGGCGGCGGCGATCGCGAGAGCCTGCGCCGCAAGATGCGTCGGGAGTCGTCCCGCCGCGCCTTGCCGCTGATGGCGCGGCTCGCGTCGGCGTTTGCCACCTGGGCGGGCGCTTCCGCCTTCGTCGGCTCCCGCCTGCGCCGGTTCTGGTTGGGCGGTGGTGGTGCGCTGGGCGAGGGCGGTCTGGACGGCGCTCGGGGGAGGTGCGCAAGCTGTCGACCAGGTCGGGTAGGTGGCGGGACTGGGCGGCCAGGGCGGGTGCAGGTCGGGCCGGGCGCGGCGATGCGGGCCAGCCCGGCGCCAGGGTGAGCGGGGAGGCTCGCGGCCAGGCGGTCCGGCGATCGGCGTCGGGCCCGGATGCTTCCGGAGAGGGCGGGGAGGATGCTGCATGCGGGCATGGTGGCGAACGTGCGGCTCGCCGGACGTGCGCGGACATACACCGCGACCCTTTTCATCCCCCGCCGCCGCCCCTGCGCAATCCTGCCCGCAGGAGCGACGACGCCGGGCCGCGGGCTCCGCCTCCTGCCTGGCACAGCAGGCGGCGGGGACTGATGAGGGCCGCCCCGCAGGCGGCGAGATGACGAGCTGGGCGCGGTCGTCGCGGCGCCCAGGCGGGCCAGGAGCGCGGTGATGTGGCCGCAGCAGGCCTGGTGATGCCCAGCTCTTCCGCCTCGATCTCGCTGTTGGACAGGCCGCGGGCGATGAGCAGGAGGACCTCGCGCCGGCGGCGTGCGCGCTCTCGAGGCCGTCGGCTCCGCCGACCGGCGGACGCGCCGACCGCCGCGGCGCGCTCGCAGCATGTGGGCGCACCAGGCGGGCCAGGACCCGCTGAGCAGCGACCGGCCTCGTGGGACGCAGGT